>Ga0247727_10003280_pt1 | contig 35966 bp, 35 predicted proteins | sample WisWelCaveWW1625_FD_202498 | JGI IMG/M metagenome (GOLD analysis project Ga0247727, IMG submission 202498) | Biofilm microbial communities from Wishing Well Cave, Virginia, United States - WW16-25 | ecosystem: Environmental > Aquatic > Deep subsurface > Groundwater > Cave microbial mat | place...
CGAAGTCCAGTCTGGGGCCCCGCGTCCACAAGCTCCCACAGGCCCCACCCCAGGGTTACTTCTTAGATGGCTCGACGATGCAGCCCAAAGTTACATTCTTAGATGGCTTGACGGGGCGCGGCGCTCCACTTCCAGGCCTCCCGGCCCGCCACTGCGCCCGAAGGTGCGCGCCGCGCTCCCGAAGGCCCTGAGCACCGAGGCCACCGTTTCGAGGTGCGACGTCACCGCGGAGGTGACGAGGCGTCCCCCGCCCCCCGCGAGCGCCAGCGGCACGGCCAGCTGGTCGGCGAGCCACGGATCGACGGCGGCCTCGTCGTCACCGAGAAAGCGCAGGAGCTTGCGCATCGCGCGCTCCCCCAGCACCTCGGCCCGCAGGCCGCGCTCGGCCAGAAGCCCAAACGCGGCGCGCCCGTTCTCGAAGACCGCCTCCACCTGGACGAACGCCCCGGGCGACGTGGCCGTGAGCTCTTCCACGTCCCACTCCATCTCGAGACGGCGCTGCTCCCAGATGAGAGCGCGCGCCGCGTCCGCCGCCCGCCGTGCCACGTCACCGCGCAGTCGCGCCTGACCCGCGACCCCGCGCACCGCCAGCAGGGCGCCCCGCCGTGACATGTCGAGGCTCGCCGGCCGCGCCCACGGATGGACCTCCGCCCGCACGACGCCTCCGCCTCGCGGGTAGAAGCCGGCGCAGCCGAGCACGAGCGGCGCGCGCAGTCCGAGACGTCCGACGACCTCCGACCAGTGCCGTGCCACGAAGTGGAAGCTCGGGCTCAGCGGAACGTGCGTCCCGCCGATCACTTCCACGCGGCTCGCTGCGGGCGCCGTGGCCAGGACCGGAATGATCGTCTCCAGAACCAGCGACGCGGAGCCCGCACTGCCGATGTCGAAGTGGAACTCGCCTGCCGCCGGGTGGCCCGGCAAGAAGCGCAGGTCCGGTGACCCGTCGAAGGCGCCGTGGATCTCGGCAGAGCAGGCCATGCCTGCCGCGCGCACGGCCGCGAGGTGCTGCGGGCGCAGGCCCGGCCGCGTCCTGCGGGCCCGGATTCGCTCGACCCGGAAGCCCTGGCCGGTCGCGGCGGACAGCGCGAGCGCCGTCCGCAGGATCTGACCGCCGCCCTCGCCCTCGGCCCCGTCGAGAGGGATGAGATCCAAGCGGCGCTACCCGGCCTGGTCCCCGTCGGGATGGAAGCAGGCCCGGCAGCGCGCCTCGTACTCGCCGGCGCCGCCGACCACCACGCGATCGGCCGCGTGCACGAGGCGCTGCGAGCGGTTCGCGGGCGCCCCGCAGCGCATGCAGACCGCGAGCGTCTTGTCGACGTACTCGGCGACCGCCATCAGCTGCGGCATCGGCTCGAAGGGCCGCCCGCGGTAGTCCTGGTCGAGGCCCGCCACGATCACGCGCAGCCCCCGGTTCGCGAGCGCGTCCGCCACCTCGACGAGCGTCGCGTCGAAGAACTGGCCCTCGTCGATGCCGACCACGTCGGTGTCCGTGGCGACCAGCGGCGGGATCTCGGAGGCGCGCTCGACCACCTGCGACGGCAGCTTCATCTCCGAGTGGCTCACGATCTCGGACACGGAGAAGCGCGCGTCGAGCCGCGGCTTGAAAAGCTGCACGCGCTGGCGCGCGATCTGGGCACGCCGGACGCGCCGAATCAGCTCCTCGCTCTTTCCGCTGAACATGCTGCCGGTGATGACCTCGATGCGGCCGGCGCGGGCCGCAACGGGAGCGGACAAGCTCTCTCCGCTCCTACTTGTTGACGCGCTCGACGTAGGAGCCCGTGCTGGTGTCGATCCGGATCACGTCGCCCTGGTTGATGAAGGCCGGCACCTGGACCACGAGGCCGGTCTCCATCTTGGCCGGCTTGCCGACGTTCGAGACGGAGGCGCCCTTGATCCCGGGCTCGGTCTGCATCACCTTCATCTCGACGTTCAGCGGCAGGTCGATCCCCACCGGGCGGTCCTCGTAGAACTCGATCCCGATCTTGATGTTCGGGATCAGGTACGAGACCGCGTCTCCGAGCACGTCGTCGCTGAGCCCCACCTGCTCGAAGGTCTCGTTGTTCATGAAGTGGTACAAGCCGCCGTCCTGGTAGAGATACTCCATCTGCGTCTCGTCCAGGATCGCCCGCTGCACCATGTCCACCGAGCGGAAGCGATGATCGCTGATGGCCCCAGTCTTCAGGTTGCGGATCCTCGCCTGCACCATGCCGCGGAGGTTGCCCGGCGTCTTGTGCTGCGCTTCCACGATGCGCCAGAGGTCGTTGTCGTGCTTGATGCACATACCTCGCTTGAGCTGCGTCGCCTGGATCATCCGTTCGCTACCTCGCCAAACCTCGTATTCTACCCCGGCGGGCGCTCACTCGAGCTCGAGCCCCCGCAGGTCCATACGGACCGGCAGGGATTTCAGGCCGGCCGCCTGGAGCGCGGCCTGCACGGCCTCGCGCCGGCCCGGGCCATGCGCCCCCGGCGGCGCCCATACGGCCACCAACCGCCCCTGGCGGAGCGGCCGGGCGGCCCCGCCCGCCCCGCGCACCACGAGGGCGACGCGGCGCTGGGCCGTCCCGCCCAAGGCGCCGTCCGTATCCGATTCCTCGGCGAGGAGGGCCACCACGTCCTCGTAGCGACCGCCCGCGAGCGCTTCCCCGATGCGCCCGGGCAGCGCCGCGTCGCCTTTGGCGTCCGGCCGCCGCTCGGTGTCTGCTCCAACCGCGGGAGCCTCGCCCGCGTCGACCAGCATCAGCGATTCGTCGATCCGTCCGGGATCGACGTCGAGCCGCTCCGCATACAGCGCCGGTCCACCGCCACGCGTCAGCACGACGCCGCCCCAGAGCGCGGCGTGAAAGCCGTGCTCCTCGGTTCGCCCGGCGCGGGCCACGGCCTCGCGTGCCGTCTCCAGCAGCTCCTGCTCTTGCGGCGCGCGGCCGAGAGCGTGCGCCAGCGCGGCCGTCGTCGCCACGGCGAGCGCCGAGTCGCCGTCCACTCCCGAACCCTGGGGCAGCTTCCACTCCGTGACGACGCGCAGCCCCGTCGGGGACCCGAGCAGGTGAAGCACATGCGCCACGGGCGAGTCGGGCATGCGGGCCAGGAGCTCCGCTACGTCACCCCCAGTGCTCGTCGTGAGCGAGTCCTTCGACTCGATGACGACGCCCGCGGGAACGGTTTCCACGCGACACGAAGCCCGGCGGTCGAGCGCCACGCTGAGCCTCGGGCCAGAGCCGGCTCCCGCCAAGGCCAGCCGCCCGGGCGCCGACGCGACGACGCCGCGCGCCAGGGCGCCGGAGGGGCTCACTCGTAGGCCTCGAAGAGCCTCCCCCACGGCGTCTTCGTGATCTCGGCCATACGCGGGCGGCCGTGGGCCGGCCACCAGTAGCGATCGTGATAGAGCGCCGAGCCCCAGACGAACGCATGCACCAGCGGCGTCTTGAAGAACAGCGACTGAATCCGCGCGAGCGGCGTGAACCAGAGCAGCCGCCCGATGCGGCTCGCGAAGTGGTAGCGGACCTGAAAGTGGAAGTTGACCTCCGCGACGTCCTCCCCCACCACCTCGATCTCGCGCACGTCGCCCACGCCCAGGCCGCGCTCGTGCGCGATGCGGATGAAGTCGACGTCTTCGAGCGGATCGAAGCCCATCAGCCACGCGCTCACGGCGTCGATCGCCACCATGTCGTCGCTCGCGAGCATGTAGTCCTTGATCACCGGCGTCATCGCGCGCGGGCCGGCCCCGTCGCCGCAGATCGTGCCGTCCGTGACCGCGAACAGCCCCGGGTGGATCTGCTTCTGCACCGACAGCAGATCCACGAGCGTCGCGTGGATGTCGCTGTGGGCCCAGTGCCGGTTCTCGCGCAGCAGGCCACCGAAGGCGTTCTTGATCGCCCCGGTCATGGTCGTGTAGACGTGCGTCTTGACCGTCGGCAGGTGGACGACGTTGCTGCCGATCATCACCTCGGGAACGCGCACCTCGCCGAAGATCCGGTCCAGCACCAGAAGCTTCGTCTTCGGCTCGATCGTGACCCAACGACACTCCGGCGAGAAGTTGTCGAGCGTGGGCACCTGGTAGCGCCTGTAGACGCCCGTGAACTTGTTGAGGCGGTCGCCGCGCGCGGCGTCCGTCACCACGGTCTGGTTGTGCAGCCCCAGAAGGTCGCGGAAGCCGTCCTCGCGCAGCGTCCGCACCACGCCCTCGAGCTGCCACGGCGTGGTGTTGGCCGAGAGGAAGGGCAGGTGCCAGGAGATGTTGTCCTTCAGGATCGTGCGCCGGGAGGGCGAGATCACGCGCGTGTAGTCGAGCCGGCGCATCATCGCGGCGACGTCGTCGAGCACCCGCTCCGGGCGTGTACGAACCACCGCGACGCGGCTGCGCGTCTTGCCGGATCCGATCCTGTGGCGCGTGCCGCCCAGCGTCGCCTCCCCGCCCCGCGCGATCGTCGCCGGGGATGCTCAACCTGCTAGTATAGGCGCGCCGGGCCCTGCGGGTCACGGCGGCCTCATGGACTGCCCGCGTTGCGGTGCCTCTGCTGTCACGCCCGAATGCCCCGCCTGTGGCGTCCTCGTCGCCAAGGCGCGCCCCGCCCGCCCCCGCCCGGAGCGGGCCACGGCGGAGGACCGACACCCCGCCGCCTGGCGCAGCCTGGTCCTGCCGGGGATGGGCCTCGTCCTCCTGATAGTAGGCGCCGCTGCATACCTGCGCCGGACGGCCGAGACCGCGAAGGACGCGGTCCGCGCGGAGCGGCCGACGTCCGCGGCGGCGCCCGAAGCGCTCGTGGCCTTTCCAGACCCCGGCCTGTCGATCGGGCTCCCCGAGGGACCGCCGCCGGCTTTCGCTCCCGAAGCCTCGGCGCCGGGCGACCCAGCCGCCGAAGCCGACCAGGCGACCGCGACGCGTCTCGTCGCGCGCCTCAACGCCCGGGCGCCGCTCGCGCTGGAGGACGTGCGTGCGGCGGAGGACCTGTTCGCCCGCCATCCGGTGGCCGCCCGCGACCTGCTCGAGGCCGTCCTGCTGGGAGCCGCCGCGCGGGACAGGGACGCGCGGCGTTTCGACGGCGCAAGTACGCTCCTCGAGCGCGCCCTGGCGGTGGCGCCGGAGAGCCCGCGTCCTCGCCGCGCGCTTCTCGGGCTGCGCCTCGATGCGGGCCAATGGCCGGCCGCAGAACACGCCGGTCGCGCGCTTTTGGCCCTTTCCCAAGGCGACGCCGAAGCCGTGCGCGGCGTGGCCTACGCCCTGCTCCGACAGGACCGCGCGCGCGAGGCGACCGAGCTGCTCACGACGTTCCTGGGCACGCGCGAGGACCGCGACACGCGCGCCTTCCTCGCCCGCATCCAGCACGACCAGGCGGTCGAGGGGAGCCTCGACGAGGCGAAGCTCGCGCATTTCCACGTGCGCTACGACGGCCAGGCGCACGAGGACGTCGGCCGCGAGATCCTGCGACTGGCCGACCGGCACTACGCGACACTCGCACGCACCTTCGACCACGCGCCCGCGCAGCCGATCCCCGTGATCCTGCTGTCGCGCGAGAGCTACTACGACGCAACCGGCGCCCCCGCTTGGTCGGGCGGCCAGTACGACTCGTTCGACGGCCGCGTGCGGATCCCGATCGGCGGCCTTTCGGCGGCGCTCTCCCCGGAGCTCGACGACACGCTCGTCCACGAGATCACCCACTCGTTCGTCGCCGATCTCTCGCGCGGCCTGGCGCCGCGCGAGCTCCACGAAGGCCTCGCCCAGTACATGGAGGGCAAGCGGACGAGCCAGCTCGACGGAGAGCACCTGCGCGCGCTCGCCGACGGCCGCCTGCGCGGCGTGAGCGGTTTCTACTTCGGCGCGCTCTGGTTCGTCGAGGATCTGCTGGCGCAGCGCAGCCAGGGCGGGATCAACGACCTGCTGCGGGCGATGTCGTCCACGGGCAGCGCGGAGGAGGGCTTCCGCAGCGTCTACGGCCGCGATTTCGCGGGCCTCCAGCGCCAGGCCCTGGAGCGCCTGCGGCAGCGCCACGGCAGTTGATGCGCTACCGCACCGCGAGCTCGAACGGCAGCCGGGCGATCGGCCCGCGCTCCGCGAGAGCCGCCCCCCACCGCAGCAGCGAGGCGCCCTCGCGGCCCAGGGCTCGGAGCTGGACGTCCTCGTCCTGGCGCTCCATGAAGGCTTCGAAGAAGCCCTGGGTCTCCGGAAGCACCACGAGCTGCACGTCCTGGCCCACCGGGATCCGCGCGCGCTCGCGGGCGATCCGCACGGCGGCCTCCAGGCCGCCGAGCGCATCGACCAGGCCGCCGTCGAGCGCCTCACGGCCGCTCCAGACCCGGCCCTGGGCCACCGCCTCGATCTCGGCCGGTGTCTTCCCACGGCCCTCCGCGGCCTTGCTGACGAAGGTCTCGTAGAAGGCCTGGTTCATCTGCCGGACCTTCGCGCGCTCGGCCTCGGTCCACGGCTCGTAGCTCGAGAACAGGCTGGCGTTCCTGCCGCGGCTGACGGCCTCCTGGCTCAGGCCCAGCTTCGCGTAGAGGCCGCGGAAGCTCAGCTTTCCCGAGAAGACGCCGATCGAGCCGGTGATCGTCCCCGGCTCGGCCACGATCGCGTCCGCACCCATCGCCACGTAGAAGCCCCCGGAAGCGGCGTAATCGCCCATCGATGCGATGACCGGTTTCTCGCGCCGCGAGACCTGCACCTCGCGCCACACGGCATCGGAGGCGGTGCCCGAGCCGCCCGGGCTGTCGACGCGGAGGATGATCGCCCGCACCGAGTCGTCGTCGCGTGCCGCGCGCAGGCCGCGGATGATGCTGTCGGCCCCCGCCACACGGCCGAACGGGCCCTCCTGGCTGTCACCCGCCATGAGCTCCCCCGCCGCGAACACCAGCGCCAGCCGCGGTCTTCGGTCGAAGGCGCGTCCGCGCGCGGCCCGTACGTAGGGCCCCGGGCTCAGGCGATTGCCGCCCGGCACGCGCGCCTCCACCTCGTCGCGATACAAGAGCTCGTCGACGAGCCCGGCGTGCTTCGCCTCGGACGCGCGGAACGGCCCGCGGTCGATGAGCGCGCGCACGGCGTCGTCCTCGAGGCCCCGGCCTTCGGCGATCCCCGCGGCGTATTGCGCGAAGAACGAGTCCACGAGAGCGTTCATCTGCTCGCGGTGCGGCTCCGTGAAGCCCGTTTCCGTCATCTGGTTCGGAGCGTTCTTGTAGCGCCCGACGCCCTCGAACTGCGCCTCGATCCCGAGCTTGTCGAGCGTTCCCCGGAAGAAGGTGACCTCGGCCGCGAGGCCCGAAACGTCGAGCATCGAGTGGGGCGACGCCGCGATCTTCGCGCAGCCGGTGGCGACGAAGTACTCCAGGTTGGAGGCGTCCTCGAGGTGTGCCCACGACGGCTTCCCGCTACGGCGGAAGCGGAGCAGCGCGTCTCGCAGCTCCTGCGCGCGCGCCCAGCCCGTCTCCAGCCTCCCGACCCGCAGCAGCAGGCCCTCCACGCGGCGGTCGCGAGCCGCCCGGTCGACCGCCTCGACGAGCGCGCGGATCGACGGCGGCCGGCGCTCGAAGAAGCCAAGGCTGCCCGGGGCGGGACCCTCGGGCATGTCGCCCGCGAGCTCGAGCGCGAGATAGCCGCCGCTCGCGAACACGGCCCCGCTCGAGCGTCCCCCGCCGCGCACGAGGAGCGCCACGGCACCCACCGCCGCGGCTCCGAGCGCCACCGCGGCCACACCCGCCGCGACCAGCCAGGCCGTCCTCCTGTTCATGGCAGAGCGCGCTTCAGCTCGCCGTGGAGAGGTAGTCGGCCCGCGAGCGCGCTTCCGTCGCGAAGACGCTGGCCGGGAACTCCTCGGCGAGCTGGCGGTAGGTCGCGCGCGCCTCGGCGAAACGGCGGGCATCCTCGAGCGACTGCGCCGCGCGCATGAGCGCGTGGTCGCGCGGCATGCTGGCGTTCGGGTTGCTCGCGAGCGCGCGGTACGTCTCGACCGCCCTGTCGAGCTGCCCGCCGCGACGGTACACCTCGGCGAGCGCCAGCCGCGCGAGGTCGGGCTCGAGGCCCGCGCCGCGGGACTGGATCTCCTTGAGCGCCTTCTCGGCCTCGGCGTACTGCCCGAGCTCGAGCCGCGAGAGCGCCGCGAAGTACTTGGCACGCAGGCCCGCAGCGGACGACGCGTAGCGCCGCTCGACTCCCTCGAAGGCGGCGGCGGCGGTCTTGTACTTCTCCTCCACGCTCGGGAAGACCTGGCCGGCGGGCCGCTCGCCGCCGGACGGCAGCTCGGACGCAACGGGCGCCTCGAAGCTGGTGAGCGCCTCGCGCAGCGCGCGGTCCGCTTCGCGCATGCGTTGGTCACGGAAGTGCGTCAGGGCCAGCACGGCTCCCGCGAGCACCACGAGCACCAGCACCCCGATACGGATCTCGTCTCGATGCCGCCCCGCCCAGGCCCAAGCCTGTTCGAGCCCGCTCGCCAGCCCGTCCTGCTTGATCTGGTCCTTCAGTTCCTTCTTCACGCCACGCTCCTGATCACGACGCTGGTGCGCCTGGAGGGAGTCGAACCCCCAACCTCGAGCTTAGGATGCTCTTGCTCTATCCAGTTGAGCTACAGGCGCGTTCCCTCGAACAGCGGATTTTAACACGTCGCGCGGGTCGCCCTGCCCGCGCGCGCCTCGCCCACACTCGCCGCGCTCAGTAGCGGATCAGGCTCCGTACATCGTGCCCCGCGAGCTTCGCCCGGCCGTCCAGGAAGCCGAGCTCGACCAGGAAGGCGAAGCCCACGAGCGTCGCGCCAAAGGAGCTGGCCAGCTCCGCGACCGCCTTCGCGGTGCCGCCCGTGGCGATCACGTCGTCGACGACGAGCACGCGCTCGCCGGGGCCGAGCGCGTCGTCGTGGATCTCGAGCGTGTCCCTCCCGTACTCGAGCTCGTAGCTCGCCTGCCGGGCCTTCCACGGCAGCTTGCCCGGCTTGCGGACGGGCACGAAGCCGGCGCCGATCCGGTCGGCGAGCGCTCCGCCCAGGATGAAACCTCGGCTCTCGATCGCGACGACCTTGTCGAACGCGAGATCCCCGCACAGCACCGTCAGCAGGTCGAGCGCGCGGCGGAACAGCACGGCGTCGCGCAGCAGCGTCGTGATGTCCTTGAACACGATCCCGGGCTTCGGGAAGTCGGGTACGTCGCGGATCGCGGCCCGCAGCGACGCCACCTGCGCCTCGAAGTCCATGCCGCTGCGCTCCCTCAGCGCACGTGGAAGCCGCTCGCGCCGCGCTCGGCGACCGCTTCCCGCTCCACCCCGGTGACATGAGCGAACGCCGGGCCCTCGGCGAGCCGGCCCTCGAGCTTCAGGAGCGCCGCCTCGTCGGCCTCGCCGATTACCTCGACCGACCCGTCGGGCAGGTTGCGCGCGAAGCCCGCCACGCCCAGCTCCTCCGCATGTCGCAGCACGAAATATCGGTAGCCCACGCCCTGCACCCGGCCCCGGACCACGTAACGCGCTGCCGGCACGCTCTTCTCCTGCCCCCGGCGCGGGAGACTATCACAGCGGACGCGCGAGCCCCCCGGCCGCGACCCAGCCGCTCGACCAGGCCCACTGGAAGTTGAAGCCGCCGATGCGGCCGTCCACGTCGAGCATCTCGCCCACCAGGAACAGGCCGGGCTTCCGCTTCGACTGCATCGTGGCGGTGTTGACTTCGGCGAGCGGGACCCCGCCCGCCGTCGCCTCAGCGAAGGAATAGCCGCGGCTCCCGCTGACCGGCAGCGTGCGCTCGACGATCCCGCGCACGAGCGTTCGGCGCTCGTCGCGCGTGAGCCGGCCGAGCGTCGTCTCGCCGCAGCCCGCGTCCGCGGCGACGGCCTGCGCCACGGCCTGCGGAAGCTCTTGCCCCAGCGCGCGAGCGACACTCGCGCGTGGCGTCTGGGCCGCGAGGCGCACCAGCTCCCGCTCGGTCCAGGCGAAGTCCCGGCCCGGAAGCAGATTGGCCTCGAGCACCGGAGCGCTGCCTTCGAGCGACGCCCGCAGGTAGGCCCGCGACACGTCCAGAACCACGGGCCCGCTCACGCCGAAGTGGGTCCACAGCAGCGACCCTGTGCGACGAAACGGCTTCCGGCTCCCGTCGCGAACGACGAGCTCGACCTCGTGTGCCACGCCCGACAGCGGCGCGTGGAACGAGCCGGCGAGAACCAGCGGCACGAGCGCCGGCGTCGTGGGCACGACCGAATGGCCGAAGCGCCGAGCCATCTCGAGGCCGAGGCCATCGCTTCCGGTCTTCGGCAGCGAGAGCCCGCCCGTCGCCAGCACCACTCGCGCGACTTCGTGCTCGCCACGAGAGGTCCGCACCCCGTACCCACCGTCAGTCGGTGCGACGTCCACCACCCGCTCGCCCGCGAGCAGTCGCACTCCGCGCCGCTGGACCTCGGCGAGCAGCGCCTCCAGCACGACCTTCGAGCGATTGGCGTCCGGGAACAGCTTGCCGTGCTCCTCCTCGTGGAGCGGCACGCCGATCTCGCGGAAGAAGGCGACGGTCTCGTCCACCCCGAACGCGCGCAGCACGCGCTTCACGAGGTGGCCAGGGGAGCCGCTGAAGTCGCGCTCGGAAACGACGGCGTTCGTGACGTTGCAGCGCGCGCCGCCGCTCACCAGGATCTTCGCCCCGGGCCGCTGCGCGCCCTCGAACAGGAGGATGGGCTCCGTGACTCCGCGGCGGGCGGCGAAGATCGCCGTGGCCAGGCCCGCGGCGCCGGCACCGACGATGGCGATCACAACGGAACCCCGCTACAGCCACAACGAAAAACGGGGGCTCTAACGAGCCCCCGTGGAAATTGGTCGGGGCGAGAGGATTCGAACCTCCGACCTCTTGGTCCCGAACCAAGCGCTCTAGCCAGGCTGAGCCACGCCCCGATCGGAATGAAATGGTCTTATACCACGGCCGACGCCGCGACTCCAAGAACCCGCTCGGGCTCCTCTCAGGCCTTGTCGGCGAGCGCGAAATCGCGCTCCCATTCGCGCAGCTGCCCCACGACACGGTGGTTGGTCGTGTCCGTCTGGAGCGGGGTCACCGAGATCAGGCCGGACCGGACCGCGAAGATGTCGGACATCTCGTCGCTCACCCACTGGTCGCGGCCTTCCTCGATCCAGTAGTACGTCCGGTGGCGGGGATCGAGGCCTTCGAGGATCGTGCCCTCGTGCGAGCGGCGGCCCTGAACGGTCACCGCCACGCCCGTCGGCCGCCCCGGCGGCACGTTGACGTTCAGCAGCGTCCGCTCGGGAAGCCCGCGCTCGAGCACCAGCTCCGCGAGCCGTCGCGCGAACGCCGCCGCGGGCGTGTAGTCGAGGTCCGCGCGTGCCGCGAGCGAGACCGCGATCGCGTGGACACCGAAGAAGGTGGCCTCGCGCGCGGCGCCCACCGTCCCCGAGTAGAAGACGTCGTCACCCAGGTTGCCGCCGCGGTTGATGCCCGATACGACGAGCGAAGGCCGCCGCGGCAGCAGCTTGACGATCGCCAGGTTGACGCAGTCGGCCGGTGTGCCGTCCACCGCGAAGACCGAAGGCTCCACCTTCTCGGCCCGCAGCGGGTGCTTCAGCGTCAGGGATTGCGAGCTGGCGCTCGCCTCGCGGTCGGGCGCGACGAGCCAGACTTCACCCGCGCCGGCGAGCCCGACGGCGAGCGCCCGGATTCCCGGAGCGTGGACGCCGTCGTCGTTCGTCACGAGGATCAGTGGCTCGCTCATTGGCTCCTGAAAGAACGGAAGCCCCGGGCCGCGCGGCTCCGGGGCTTCTCTTGCGATGAGGGCTGGTCGGGATGCCGGGATTTGAACCCGGGACCACCTGCACCCCAAGCAGGTGCGCTACCAGGCTGCGCTACATCCCGAAAGGGTCAGTTGCCCTTTCTACCACCCTTCTCCAGGAGGGTCAACATACCGCGCAGCTCGTCGCGCACCTCGCGCAGCACTGCGCGAATCTGCTGGACCTGCTCGGCGGCGCCGTCGTCGCTCTCGACGTTCGCCACCTCGGTCTCGGGCAGGCTGGCCATCGCCTGTGGCGTGGTCCCGCGCCCGCCGATCTCGACCTCGAGGCGCTTCTTCGCGCCGGCGATCGTGAAGCCCTCCTCGTAGAGGAGCTGCTTGATGCGCAGCACGGTCTCGATGTCCTTGCGGCGGTAGATGCGCTGGCCGGAGCTGTTCTTCGCGGGCGCGAGCGCCTGGAACTCCGATTCCCAGTAGCGCAGGACGTAGGGCTGGGTGTCGGTGATCTCGCACACCTCCCCGATCTTGAAGAAGAGCTTGTTGGGGATCTGCTTGTCCATCGAAGGCCGCTTCCGCCTATTCGCTCAGGACCGCGTTGACCGCGGGCACGAAGAGTTTCGATGGCCGGAACACGACCGAGCTGCGCGACCTGATGAGCATCTCCTCTCCAGTCTGGGGATTGCGTCCGCGACGCTCCCGCTTCTGGCGGACCAGGAAGGTGCCAAAGCCCGTGATCTGGACTTTCTCGCCCTCCCCCAAATGACGCTTGATCGTCTCGAAAATCACCTCCACGAGGCGTGCTGCTTCCCGATTCGAGATGCCGCCGTGCCGTTCATAGACCACCCGCGCGATGTCGTGCTTGGTCATGTCTGAGCACTGTCCGGCCAGTCGCCAAAATATCACGGCACGAGAGACACTTACACGACAAACGCGGAAGGAGTATATGAGAACTCACCGGAGGGTGTCAAGAACCGAAACCTCAAGGAGTTCTTGAAGTTACGGGCGCCTGCCGCGCTGGCGCTGCCGGACCTTCAGCCGGATAGGGGTCCCTTCGAACCCGAAAGCCTCCCGGATCCGGTTCTCGAGGTAGCGCAAGTAGGAGAAATGGAGGGTCCCGGGCTGGTTGATCGAGAGCGCGAAGGTGGGTGGAGCCGTCCCGATCTGGCTTCCGAACAGGATCTTGACCGGCCGCGAGCCCTTGGCCGGCCGCGGAACGTGCGCATCGGCGGCGCTCGCGAGCAGGCGATTCAGCTCGCCCGTGGTGACACGGGAGATCCGAGCCGCGTGAACCGCATCGACCGCTCGCAGCAGCGAGGCGATGCCACGCCCGCTCTTCGCCGAGAGGAACACCAGCTTGGCCCACGGCAGGAACTTGAGCTCGTCACGCACGTCGCGCTCGAAAGCGCGCAGCTGCAGGCCGCGCTCGGGAGCCAGGTCCCACTTGTTCACCGCGACCACGACGCCCGCCCCCGCCTCGACGAGCTCCCCGCCGATCGTCGCGTCCATCTCGCGCAGGCCCGACTCCGCGTCGAGCACCAGCACTGCCACCTCGGCACGCTCGATCGCGCGGCGTGCCAGTACGACGCTGACATGGTCGACGTTTTCCTTCAGCAGCCGCACGCGCCTGATGCCCGCCGTGTCGACCAGCAGATAGCGCCGCGCGCCCCGCTCGAAGACCTCGTCGACAGCGTCGCGGGTGGTGCCGGGAATCGCCGAGACCACGGCGCGCTCGCGTCCGAGTAGGCGATTCAGGATCGACGACTTGCCGACGTTCGGCCGCCCCACGAGCGCGACGCGCAGCGGCGGCTTCTCCTCGGCCAAAGGCTCCATGACCGGCATGCCCTCGAGCGCCGCGTCGAGCAGGTCGCCGATCCCGAGGCCGTGCTCCGCGGATATCGGGTGTGTCACGCCCCAGCCAAGCCGCGCGAACTCCGAGAGGTCCTGCGCCTCCGTCTCGACCTTGTTGACGACGACGTGGACCTTCTTTCCCTCGCGGCGAAGCTGGCGCGCGATCGCTTCGTCGTCCGGTAGCAGCCCGGCGCGTGCGTCCAGGAGCAGCAGCACCAGGTCGGCTTCCGCGATGGCGAGCTCGGCCTGCCGCGACGCCGGGCCGAGCAGCGGATCGTCGTTTCCGAGGAGCAGGCCGCCCGTGTCGACGAGCTCGAACGGCCGGCCCTGCCAGGACGCCTGTGCGTAGTTGCGATCCCGGGTCGAGCCCGGGCGCCCGTCGGTGATCGCCTTGCGGCGCCCGCAGATACGATTGAAGAGCGTGGACTTACCCACGTTCGGCCGGCCGACGAGGGCGATTCTGGGCAGGGGGATCATGATTTCGGGGGTGCGCAAGCGCGTTTGACAGCGAAAAGCGGCAAAGCCTATACTAACCGCCACTTAGGAGGAGGTCCATCCCCATGATCAAGGTGGACATCATCAACGAGGTGGCGAAAGCCGCCGACATCACGAAAGTCCGCGCCGAGGTGGCGGTCGAGGCCGTGCTCGAGGCGATGAAGGACTCCTTGATGAAGGGCGAGCGGATCGAGCTGCGCGGCTTTGGCGTGTTCCAGGTGAAGCCCCGCAAGCGGGGCATCGGGCGCAACCCGCGCACGGGCAAGGAGGTACGGATCCCGCCCGGGCGCACGATCCGCTTCAAGCCCGGCAAAGACCTGCAGAGCCTCGCTCTCTAGGCGAGGCCTGACGTCGCGTGGGATACGCCTCCTCAACCGCCGGGCCGAGCCTCCCTTTCCCGCCTCGATCACCCGAGCCGGGTCGTCACGTCGACTGGGTGCCCCGGCCGGTCGCACCACTCGATTCCGCATGGCGACGCTGGGGGCAGAACCTCGTTCTCTTCCTGCTCACGGCTCTCTCGGTCTTCCTGGTCGGGGGGCTGCGGGCTGTCGAGGTTCCCGGTGGCGCCACACGGCTCGGCCTCGATCCCGCTTCGGGCGCGAGGCTATCTATCGGGCTGCTGAGCATCCTGGTTGCGCATGAGATGGGCCATTACCTGGCCGCGCGCTACTACCGAGTCGACGCCACGCTCCCGTTCTTCATTCCCTTCCCCGTACCGGGCGTGAGCCTCGTCGGCACCCTGGGCGCGTTCATCCGAATCCGCGGCGCCATCCCGAACCGGCGTGCGCTGTTCGACATCGGGGTCGCGGGCCCGCTCGCGGGCTTCCTGGTCTGCCTTCCGGTCCTGTGGCTCGGGATCCGCGAGGCCACCCTGCAGCCGCTCGCGGGCGACCAAGGCGGGCTATTTCTCGGCGAGCCGCTCGTGTTCCGCGGGCTGACCCAGGCCATCCACGGCATGGTGGCGGGCGACCAGACCCTCGTGATCGGACAGCTGGGGCTCGCGGCATGGTTCGGCCTGCTCGTGACCGCGCTCAACCTGATGCCGATCGGACAGCTCGACGGCGGACACGTGACCTACGCGCTGCTGCGCGATCGGGCGCACGGGATCTCCCGGATCGCCTCCTGGCTCTGCATAGCACTCGTCTACTTCGGGCCGAGCTGGATCCTGTGGGCGATCCTGGTGCGGGTTCTCGGCCGTCGTCACCCCCCGACGCGCGACGACATCGCGCCGCTCGGCCGCGCCCGCGTCCTGGTGGGCTTGCTGAGCCTCCTCATATTCATCGTGTGCTTCGTGCCCGACCCGATCGTCGTCTCCTGGCGCGACCTGCTGCAGGGCACGCCGTTCGAGCGGTTCCTGCTTTAGCCGTCACATCACGCTGAGCGGATCGACATCGACGGCCACGCCTGGCCAGCGCGTCTCGCCGTAGCGGGCGACGAGGGCGGCGCGGACGGCCTCGCGCATCGCCCTGCGCTGGCCCTTCAGCAGGATCTGGAAACGGTGCTCCCGGCGCAGCCGCGCGAGCGGCGCGCGAGCGGGCCCGAGCACGCGGTAGCGGCCCTGCGCGCGCGAGCGGAGCACGGCGCCGAGGGCCGTGACCGCCTCCCTGCCCTTGTCCTCGTCGGCCGCGCGCACGATCACGTTGACGAGGGCCGCCGTCGGCGGGTAGCCCATCGTCCGGCGGAACTCGAGCTCGCGCTCGAAGAACGAAGCGTAGTCCTGCGTGCACGCGTGCAGCAGCGCGTAGTGATCGGGCATGTGCGTCTGCAGCATCACCTCGCCTTTCGTCTCGCCGCGGCCCGCACGACCCGCCACCTGGGTGAGCAGCTGGAAGGTGCGCTCCGCGGACCGGAAGTCCGGGATCCCGAGGCCCACGTCCGCGTCCACGACGCCGACCAGCGTGACGCGCGGGAAGTCGTGGCCCTTCGCGATCATCTGCGTGCCCACCAGGATGTCGATCTCGCCCTTCTCGAAGGCGGCGAGCGTCTGCGCGAGGACGCCGCGGCGGCTGGCGCGGTCGCGATCGAGCCGCTCCACGCGCGCCGCCGGGAACGCGCCGGCCACTGCTTCGGCGACCTTCTCGGTCCCGAAGCCGGTGAGCCGCAGGTACGCTCCCTGGCACGAGGGGCAGGCCTCGGGCGTGGGCAGCTCGTGCCCGCAGTAGTGGCAGAGCGCCAGGCGGCCCGTGCGGTGCAGCGTGAACGAGACCGAACAGTTGGGGCACATCGCCTCCTGGCCGCACTCCCGGCACAGCAGGCTCGTCGCGTAGCCGCGGCGGTTCAGCAGCACCAGGCTCTGTTCGCGGCGCGCGAGGCGAAGCGCGAGCGCCTCCCGCAGCGGCGGCGTCAGGATCGGCTCGCCGCCCGCCCGCAGCACGGCGCGGCGGTCCACGATCTCGACCTGCGCAAGCCCCTGCGCCCCGATTCGCCGGGGCAGTCGCAGCTCGCGGTACTTGCCGCTGCGCGCGTTCGCGTAGGACTCGACCGAGGGCGTCGCCGAGCCGAGCAGCACCGGGCAGGCTTCGAGTCGAGCCCGCATCACGGCCACGTCGCGGCCGTGATAGCGCGGGCTCTCGTCCTGCTTGTAGGAGCCGTCGTGCTCCTCGTCGACCACGATCAGCCCGAGCTCCGGCACCGGCGCGAACACCGCCGAGCGCGCCCCCACGACGACGCGCGCCTCGCCCTCGCGGATGCGCCACCATTCGTCGTGGCGCTCGCCCGCGGAGAGCTCGCTGTGGAGCACCGAGACGGTGGCCCCGAAGCGGCCTCTCGCAGCGCGCACCAGCATCGGCGTCAGGCCGATCTCGGGCACCAGCAGGATCGCCCCGCGGCCCCGGGCGAGCACCGCCTCCACGGTCCGGAAGTACACCTCGGTCTTGCCACTGCCGGTGACGCCGTGGAGCAGGAAGGGCTGGAACGCGCCGTCTTTCACGGCCGCGAGCAGGTCGAAGAGCGCCCGCTCCTGGTCCTCGGTCGGGACGACCACGACGGCGTCCTTCGCCGGCAGGCCTTCGGGCGCCCGCAGCTCGCGCTCGGAGACGAGCCGCAGCGCGCCCTTCTCCGCCAGGCGATCTATCGCGCCCCGTAGCGACGGGCGGTCGCGCACCAGGTCGGCGACGCGCGCGCGCCCGCCCGCGGCACGCAGGCGTTCGACGATCTCGGCCTGGGCCCCGCCGCGCAGCTCGGGCGCCTCCTGCTCCAGCACCGCAACGCGCACCTCGCGAAAGCCCGGCGCGTCGATCGCCTGCTCCACGGCGACGACGCCCTCGCGGCGCAGGCGCCCGAGGCGCGGCTCGGGGTCGCGTCCGAGGCGCTTCTCGAGGGCCGAGAGCCGCAGCGGGCCGGCCTGCAGGTGCTGGAGCAGCGGGTCGTCCGCGCCGCCCGGCGTCAGGAGGCGCACCACCGCCCGGCTCGCGCGCACGCCCGCCGGGGGCAGGACGAGGCGGTAGCACTCCCCCGGCGGGGCCAGGTAGTGGTCCGCGACGAAGCCTGCGAGGTCGAGAAGCGGAGGCGGCATGAGCGGCGCTTCGTCGAGGACCTGCAGAACCTCCCTGAGCTCCCGGTCCCTGGCCTGCCCGACAGGCCCGCAGACGATGCCGATCACCCGGCGACCGCCGAAAGGAACGAGGACGCGCACACCGCGCTCGGGCAGCGAGGCGCCTGCCGGGATCCGGTAACTGAACGCGGTCTGGAAGGGCAGCGGCACCGCGACGGACACGACACGCTCGTCCACGGTGCCCACTCTATCGCCAGCGACGTTCCGCAAAGGTCCGTTGTCGGTGCGGTGCGGAACGTCGCTTTCTAGGCCGGTCCACGCCGGCGACGGTTCGCGGGGTTTCGTTGTCGCAGTCATGCGAAAGGTCAACGGACGAACGGAAAGCGGGCTGACGGAGCTGCCCAGGGAGCGTCGTTTCGCCCTGGCAACGGCAACAAACCTTGCGCGAAACGACGCTAGGAATCGCCCGGAACGGGCCGGCCCAGCAGGCGGAGGACTTCTTTCATGTCCTCCCACACGTCCTTCTTGCCGGCGGGGTTCCGCAGCAGGTAGGCGGGGTGATAGGTCGGCATCACGGGAATGCCCTGGTACTGGCCCACGCGCCCTCGCAGCCGCGTGATGGGCTCGGCCGTCTTCAGCAGCCAGTGCGCCCCGAACTTGCCGAGCCCCACCAGCACCCGCGGCCGGATCGCGCGGATCTGCGCCTCCAGAAAGGGCTGGCAGGAGAGGATCTCGTCCGCCTCCGGGTTACGGTTCTGCGGCGGCCGGCATTTTACGCAATTCGTTATGTAGACGTCCGCGCGGCGCAGCTTCATCCCCTTCTCGATGATGTCGGTGAGGAGCTGCCCGGCGCGCCCGACGAACGCGAGCCCTTGCTCGTCCTCGTCGGCACCCGGTCCTTCGCCGACGAACATCAGCTCGGCCTCGGGGTTGCCCTGGCCGAACACGATCGTCTTGCGGCCGCCCGCCAGCCGGCAGCGCTGGCAGTCGCCGAGCTCGGCCCGGGCCGCGGCCAGATCTGCGCCGCGCGTTCCGCTCGGGGAGTCAGCCCTTTCGCTCGGCGACTGGATCGCCGCCGACTGGATCGTTGGCGACTGGACCGCCGACGCCGGCGTCGCGGCTCCGCCAGCCGGCCAGGCGACCCCGATCGTGCCGAGTCCCGCCAGGAAGCGCCCGTGGGCGAGGAGGTCAAGGGCGAGCTCGTGGCGCTCGCTCACGCGGGCGCGGGGACGCCGGCTCGCGCCCGGAGCGCCACCACCTCGTCCAGGATGCGCTCGGCCACCTCGCGTTTCGTCGCGAGCGGCAGGTCGCGGCGCTGTCCGTCCCGCCGCAGCAGCACCACCGCGTTCGTGTCGACAGCGAAACCCGCGCCAGCGGCCGTGACGTCGTTCGCCACGATCAGGTCGAGGTTCTTCGCTTCGAGCTTGCGGCGCGCGTTCTGGACGAGATCCTCCGTCTCGGCCGCGAAGCCGACCAGCAGGCGGCCGCCCTTCGACTCGCCTAGCCCCTTCAGGATGTCCGGTGTGCGCACGAGGTCGAGCCGCAGCGGAGCGTCGGTCTTCTTGAGCTTGGAGGCGCTTGCGTCCGCCGGCCTGTAGTCGCTGACGGCAGCCGCGGCGATCACCGTCGTCGCCGGGCCCACGTGCGCGGCCACGGCCGCGCGCATCTCCTCGGCCGACCGGACTGCGACGAACGTCACACCCTGGGGGGCCGCCAGGGCCGTGGGCCCCGAGACCAGGATCACGCGCGCCCCACGGTCCCGCGCCGCTTCCGCCACGCGGTAACCCATGCTGCCCGTCGAGCGGTTCGACACGTAACGTACCGGGTCGACATCCTCGATCGTCGGCCCCGCCGTCACCAGCACGGTCTCGCCCGCGAGGTCGCGGCGCCCCGCGAGCCGGGCGAGCGCCGCCTCGACGATCGCCTCCACCTCGGCCAGCCGGCCCTTTCCGAGCCAGCCACAGGCGAGGTAGCCCTCGCCCGGCTCCACGACGCCCACGCCGCGGGCACGCAGCGTGGCCAGGTTCTCCTGCACGGCCGGGTGCTCGAACATGTTGACGTTCATGGCCGGGGCCACGACGAGCGGCGCGCGCGTCGCGAGGTAGAGCGTGCTGAGCGCGTCGTCCGCAATGCCCCGCGCGAACTTGCCCAGGATGTTGGCCGTCGCGGGGGCCACCAGCAGCAGCTCGGCGTCGTCGGCGAGCGAAATGTGGCGGATCTCCCCGTTCGCCCCGAGCGCCCACTGGTCATGGAACACCTCATGGCGCGACAGCGCCTCGAACGTCATCGGGCTCACGAAGCAGGTGGCCGCGGCGGTCATCACCACGTGCACGTCGACACCCCGCCGCTGCAGCTCGCGCAGCACCTCGCAGGCCTTATAGGCCCCGATGCAGCCCGTGACGCCCAGCACCACGACAGGCATGAGCTGCTACTTGTCGCCGCCGCCCGGAGCACCCCCCGTGCCGGGGATCTTGTCGAGCACCTCCCACGACACCGTCTCGGCGAGCGTCTCCTCGACGGCCACGCGCGTGGGCTTGCGGCTGCGCGTCTCGACGCGCGGCTTGGCGCCGGCCTGCAGCTGCTTCGCGCGCTGCGCCGCCACCGTGATGAAGCGGAACTTCGAATCTACGTCCTTGGGAAGGATCACCTGGCTCATGCGGTTCTCGTCTCCTCTCTGCTCTCGAAGGTCTTCTCGATGGCGCGCGCCCGCTCCGCTGCCGCGGGGACCCGGCAGCGCGCCGCCCGGATGATGCTCTTGAGCTCGTCGACGCACAGCTCGAGCTCCTCGTTCACGATCGCGTAGTCGTAGTGCTCGAAGGCGCCGATCTCGCGCCCCGCGGCCGCGAGCCGCCGCCTGATCGTCGCCTCGTCGTCGTCGCCGCGGCCTCGCAGCCGCCGCTCGAGCACGCGATACGAGGGCGGCAGGATGAACACCGTCAGCGAACCCGCGATGCGGTCGCGGACCTGCGCGGCGCCCTGCACGTCGAGGTCGAGCAGCACGTCCATGCGCTGGGAGCGGGCCTGCTCCAGCTCGGCGAGCGCGGTCCCGTACAGGTTGCCGTGCACCTCCGCCCACTCCAGCAGCCGGCCCTCGTCGCGAAGGCGCCCGAAGGCCGCGGGGTCGACGAAGTGGTAGTCGACGCCATCTCGCTCGTCCCGCCGCGGCGGGCGCGTCGTGTGCGATACCGAGAAGCGGACCCCGCCGAGCTCGCGCAGCACGCGCGCCACCACCGTGGACTTCCCGGCCCCCGACGGGGCCGACACGACCACCACCACCGGGCTGCGATCACTCAACGTTCTGCACCTGCTCGCGAAAACGCTCGATCTCGGTCTTGAGCGCCACCACCTCGCGGATCGCCTCAGCGTCCTGCGCCTTGCTACCGACGGTATTGGCCTCGCGCATCAGCTCCTGCGCGAGGAAGTCGAGCTGTTTGCCCGCCTGCGCCCCGTCGCCCTCGAGCAGCTCGCGCGCGGCGCTTGCGTGGCTGCGCAGCCGCTGCAGCTCCTCGTTGACGTCGTGGCGCTCGACGGCGCGCACGGCCTCCTGGTAGAGGCGGGCGTCCTCGAGGCCGAGCTCCGCCACGAGCGCCCGCGCCCGCTCGACGAGAGCGAGCGCGCGCGGCTCGCGGGTGGCCGCCCAACGCGTCTCGAGCCGCGCGCAGGCCGCCTCGATGGCCCCGAGCGCGCGCTCCAGGTCGAGGCGTAGCCGCTCCCCCTCGGCGCGCCGCGTGCTCTCGAGCGTCTCGAGCGCGCGATCCAGCAGGCCGCCGAGGGCAGTCCGGACACCGTCGTCGAGCGCCACGGGGCCCGGGGTCCGTTCGAGCGCGCCGGGAAAGCGCACCAGGTCGGCGACCGAGACGCCCCCGTCCAGGCCGAACTCGTTTTGCATGTCACGCAGCGTCCGCACCAGCGAGGCCACCAGCGGACGCGACGCCACCACCGTCTCGCCGGTCGCCTGCGGGATCACGGCCTGCAGCGAGACCTCGATCCGGCCCCGGCCCACGGCCGCCTTCACCCGCTCGCGGGCCTCCGCCTCGAGCGCCGCGAGCCGCTGCGGCAGGTGCAGCGTGAGGTCGAAGAAACGGTGATTGAGCGCCCGCACGCTGACGCTCGCGCGCAGCGTCTCCTGCTCGAGCGCGGCCGAGGCGAAGCCGGTCATCGAGCGGATCATACGGGCTGGCCTTCCGGCGCGAACTGCAGCTCGTGGAGCCGGCTGTAGAGACCGCCCGGCTGGCGCAGCAGCTCCTCGTGGCAGCCCTCCTCGCGCACCTCGCCGCCCTCGAGCACGACGATGCGGTCGGCGTCGCGCACGGTCGTCAGGCGGTGCGCGATCACGAGCGTCGTGCGCCCGCGCATCAGGTTGGCGAGGGCGCCCTGCACCAGGCGCTCCGACTCGGCGTCGAGCGCCGAGGTGGCCTCGTCCAGGATCAGGATCGGCGAGTCCTTGAGTATCGCGCGCGCGATCGCGACGCGCTGCTTCTGGCCGCCGGAGAGCCGGCTGCCGCGCTCCCCGATCACGGTGTCGTAGCGGCGCGGCAAGTCTAGGATGAAGTCGTGCGCGAACGCCGCGCGCGCGGCCGACTCGACCCGCGCCTCGTCGACGTGGTCCATGCCGTAGGCGATGTTGGCGCGCACCGTGTCGTTGAACAGCACGGTCTCCTGCGTCACCAGCCCGATCTGCGCGCGCAGGCTCTCGAGCGTCGCCTGGCGCACGTCGACGCCGTCGATCAGGATCGCGCCCTCGGTCACGTCGTAGAAGCGCGGCAGCAGGTTGACGAGCGTCGTCTTTCCCGAGCCGCTCGTGCCCACGATCGCCACCAGCTCGCCGCGGCGCGCGCTGAAGCTCACGTTCCTGAGCACCTCGCCCTGCCCGTCGGCATAGCCGAAGCCGACGCCGCGGTACTCGATCCCGGACTTCATCCGCGGCAGCGTGGTCGCGTCCTTGGCCTCCGCCACCTCGTCGTGGCGGTCCAGCACCTCGAGCACCCGCTCGCCCGCCGCGAGCGCGGCCTGCAGCGTGGCGTTGACGCGCGAGAGGCGCTTCACCGGCGTGTACATCGCGAACAGCGCGGTCAGGAACGCGATGAACGCGCCGGTCGTGAGGTGTCCGTCGCGGATCGACCAGCTCCCGTAGAAGAGCGCGGCGATGAGAGCGAGCCCGCCCACGGCCTCCATCAAGGGCGGAAGCACCGCGGTTGTGCGGGTGATGCGCATGTTCACCGCCAGCAGCCGCGCGCCGGCCCGCCGGAAACGCCGGATCTCGAAGCCCTCCATCCCGAACGCCTTGACCACGCGGAAGCCGGAGATCGTCTCCTGCAAGATCTCCGAGATGTCCTTCCAGCGCCGCAGCGAGGTCTCATTGGAGGCGCGCAAGCGCTGGCCGAGTCGCAGCAGCGGGCCGAGTGCGAGCGGCATGCCCACGAGCGACAAGATCGCGAGGCGCCAGTCCATGTAGAAGAGCACCGCCAGCAGGCCCAGGATGGTGAGCCCCTCCTTCAGCAGGTCGCCCGCGAGCTCCGAGACCGCGGCCTGGATCTTCTCCACGTCGGTCGTGACGTGGCTCATCAGCGAGCCCGTGGTGCGCCGACCCAGGAAGGCGAACGACTGCTTCAGGATGTGCTCGTAGAGCGCGTTGCGCAGGTCCATCACGGCGCGCTGGCCGGCGTCCGCCACTAGCGTGGTCGACAGGTAGGACGACAGCCCCTTGACCACGTAGAGCACCAGGATCGTGAGCGACAGCCGCCCGACGTTCAACCCCTGGATCAGCGCTTCGTCGAAGATCGGCTTCACCTGCGAGACGATCAGGGCGCCCGCGGCCGCGTAGCCCAGCGTGGCCACCCACGAGGCGAACAGCCGCCCACGGTACGGACGCGTGTACGAGAAGAGCCGCCCGAAGAGCCGCACCTCCTGACGAATCGACTCTCGCGCTTGACGAACCTGTTCCGACGGACTCCGGCCGCGCCGTGACCGGCGCGGCCCGGCTCGTCCAACGCTCACCCGGGGCTCGTTCGTCTGCGTGGGGATCGCGGGCAGCGCGATAACCTCATCTCCTTGGCCGGTGGTCACTTAAGCAGGCCGGCGACAGCGAATCAGTATACCGGCAAGGGTCCTTCAGAGGCAACAACGGTAAAGGCCCGAGGAGTCTCGCAGATTCTGGGGGGCCGGAGATCCTTTGAGGAGCTGACTCGCCAAAGGCCACAGGCAACCCAGGGGGGTCCGGGGGGACGGAGTCCCCCTGGTTCAAAGAACGTAGGCTCATCGCGCCCCCTACGAAGATCCCCTTGAGGAGCCACGGCAACGACAATCAACCGGAGACGACAACACGAACGAACGGAACGACAACGAACAACCAGAAAGGTCAGGTCTCGAATCCTCGCAACGGACGCGCCAGGATGCGAGACCTGACCTGCCGTTAATCCGTAAACCGGTACTTTACGAGCGTCCAGAGGGCCGGGAAGCCGTCCTTCCAGGAAATCTTCTTGCCCTCGGAGTAGTCACGCCCCTCGTAGGTGATCGGCACCTCGTAGACGCGCGCCCCGCGCTTGAAGAGCTTGGCGGTGATCTCGGGCTCGATGCCGAAGCGGTCGCTCTTGAGCTCGAGCGTCTTCAGCAGGTCGGCGCGAACCGCCTTGAAGCAGGTCTCCATGTCGGTCATGGTCGTGTTGTAGAGCACGTTCGTGACCAGGTTCAAGAACAGGTTGGCGAGGTAGTGCGTGAACAGGAAGCAGCGGTGCCGGCCGATGAAACGGCTTCCGAAGACCGCGTCCGCCTTGCCGCGCACGATCAGGTCGATGAGCTCCGGGTACTCCTCCGGGCTGTACTCGAGGTCCGCGTCCTGCACCACGATCACGTCACCCCTCGCCTCCGCGATGCCCCGGCGCACGGCGGCCCCCTTGCCGCGGTTCTTCTCCTGCAGCAGCAGCGTGAAGCCGCGCTCGCCGGCGAGAGCCTGCAGCCGCTCGCGCGTGCCATCCGTCGAGGCGTCGTCCACCGCGATCAGCTCGATCCGCAAGGGAACCGCCAGCACCCGGCCCACGATCTCCTCGATCGTGGCCCGCTCGTCGTAGACGGGCATCACGACGCTCAGCAGCGGGTCCGACAGCGGCGCGCGCTGCTTCACGACCTTCGCGGGCGTGCTCACCGCCGGCCGATACCCTCGTAGTGGAAGCCCAGCTCGCGCAGCATGTGCGGGTCGTAGATGTTGCGGCCGTCGAAGACCGCCGGGTGGCGCATCAGCGAGCGGATCTTCTCGAAGTCGGGCTCGCGGAACTCGCTCCACTCCGTCACGACCACGAGCGCATCGGCTCCGCTGACGGCCTCATAGGCCCGGCCGCAGAGCGTGACGCGGTCGCCGAAGTGGCGGCGCGCCTGCGGCTCCGCCTTCGGATCGTAAGCCCTCACCTCGGCGCCTCCGGCGAGCAACCCCTCGATCACCGCGATGGCGGGGGCTTCGCGCATGTCGTCGGTGCGGGGCTTGAAGGCGAGCCCCCAAACCGCCACGCGCTTGCCTGTGAGGCCCCCGAGGTGGGCGGCGACGCGCGGCACGAGCACCCGCTTCTGGGCCTCGTTCGTGCGCTCGGTGGCCTCTACCACGTGGAGGCCGACGCCCGCCTCCTCCCCCATCCGAGCCAGCGCCTTCACGTCCTTCGGAAAGCAAGACCCGCCGTAGCCCACGCCGGGGAACAGGAAGGACGACCCGATCCGACTGTCGGTCCCGATTCCGATGCGCACCTGCCGCACGTCGGCGCCCACGCGGTCGCAGTAGTTCGCGATCTCGTTCATGAACGAGATACGCGTGGCGAGCATGGCGTTGGCCGCGTACTTGGTGAGCTCTGCCGAGGCCGGGTCCATCACCAGGATCGGCTTGCCCGTGCGCACGAAGGGCTCGTAGAGCTTGCGCATCACGGCTTCAACTTTCGGGTCATCGGTGCCGATCACGACCCGGTCGGGCTTCAGGAAATCGTCGACGGCGGTGCCTTCCTTGAGGAACTCGGGGTTGGAGACGACCGCAAACGGGTGCGTGGTCACCGAGCCTATCACCTCGCGGACGCGCGCCGCGGTCCCGACGGGCACGGTCGACTTGTTGACCAGGATCTTGGAACCGTTCATCGCCCGGCCGATGTCGCGTGCCACGTCGAGCACGTACGTCAGGTCGGCCGAGCCGTCCTCGTCCTGCGGGGTGCCGACGGCGATGAACAGAACCTCGCTCGCTCGCACCGCCTCGGCCAGGTCGGTCGTGAAGCTGAGCCGCTCCTCGGCGACGTTTCTGGGAACCAGCTCGTTGAGGCCGGGCTCGTAGATCGGGATCTCGCCCCGGCGCAGGCTCTCGACCTTCGCCGCATCCTTGTCGACACAGACCACGAAGTTGCCGTTCTCGGCCAGGCAGGCGCCCACCACCAGGCCGACGTAACCCGTCCCGACCACGCCGATGTACACGAAAGCGGCTCCTCTCGAAGAGGCCGAGGTTAGCACAGTCCTGCTATCATTCGGTGGCGCATGGAGTTCGGCCTCGACGTCCGCCCCTCGCTCTCCCGCCCGACCGGGGTCGGAACGTACGTGCTCGGGCTTCTGGATCGCCTCCCGGCGCTCGCGCCCGACGACCGCTTCACGTTCTTTTCGGCGTCCTTCAAGGTGCGCTACCCCTCGCGAACCTGGCCAGCCAACGTCCGGCTCGTCGACCGGCGGATCCCGGGGCGCGGGCTGAACGCCGCCTGGAACCGCTTCGGCGGGCCGCCGATCGACCGGCTGGTCGACCGGACGCTCGACCTCGTCCACTCGCCCACGCCGCTGCTGATCCCGTGCCGCCGCGGCCGGCGCATCGTCACGCTCCACGACCTCTTCTTCCTGAAGCACCCGGATCTCGTCGAAGGCGAAACACGACGGGACTTCGTGACGCTCGTGCGCGACCACGTCAAGCGCGCCGACGGCGTCATCTGCGTGTCGGAGTACACCGCTTCCGAAGCCCGCCGGCTGCTCGACGTGCCCGAGGGAAAAATCGCGGTCACACCGCACGGGGTCGACCCCGTGTTCCGCCAGGAGCCCCGCGCCGATCAGGTGGACGAGACGCTGCGGCGCCTGCGACTGCCACGCGGCGGCATCCTGTACGTGGGCAGTGCCGAGAAGCGCAAGAACCTCGTGACGCTGGTGATGGCCTACATGACGCTCGCCCGGCGGCGCCGGCTGCCTCCGCTCGTGCTCGCGGGTCCCGGCTCCGACTGGTCCCAGGGCGGCAGCCTCGTCGGGCCTCAGATCGTCGCCACCGGCTATCTCGACAGGGCCGACGTCCGCGCGCTCATGGCCGCCTCGGCGACGCTGGTGCTGCCGTCGCTCGAGGAGGGCTTCGGGCTACCGGTCGTCGAGGCGATGGCGGCGGGCCTGCCGGTCGTGTGCTCGCGAGGCTCGGCGCTCGCCGAAGTGGCCGGCGAGGCAGCCAGCCTCGTCGACCCGCACGACGTGAACGGGCTCGCGCACGCCATCGAACGGGTGCTCGAGGACCGCGCCCTCGCCGCGGAGCTGCGCCGCCGCGGCCTGGAGCGCAGCCGCGCGTTCGAGTGGGGCGACACCGCCTTGCGCACGCTCGCGTTCTACCGGAAGGTCCTTGGCCGTTAGGCCGCTCGTCGTCGGGATCGACGGACGCGAGCTCGTCGGGCGCCCGACGGGGACCGGCCGCTACCTCCGGAACCTGCTGCGGCACTGGCGCGACTCGGGCGACGAGCTGCTCGTCTATTTCAACGGCCCGCCCGCGCTCGACCCGGTGCTCGAGCATCCCGCCGTCCGCAAGCGCCCGCTCGGCGACGGCTGCGCGCGGGGTCTCGTGTGGCAGGAGTGGATCCTGCCGCGGGCCGCCGCCGCTGACGCGATCGACGTGTTCTTCTCGCCGGCCTACTCCTGCCCGCTGCGCCTCGACCGGCCGCGCGTCACGGCCGTCCACGACCTCTCTTTCTTCGCTCACCCGCAGGACTTCACGCTCGTGGACGCGCTCCGGCGCCGCGCGCTCGTGGCCGCGTCGCTACGGGCCTCGAGTCGGGTGCCTGTTTGTTCCGACTTCACGGCACGCGAGCTCGCCCGGCTCTTCCCCGACCTGGCCGGGCGCGCCGTGCACATCCCGCTGGGCGCCGACGGCGACTGGCCTCCTTCCCCGCCGCGCGGGGAGGCCCGGCGTGGCCTCGGCGTGACGGGGCCGTTCATTCTGGCGGTCGGTGCGATCCTGAACCGGCGCTGCGTCCCCGAGCTGCTCCGGGCGGTCGTGCGGCTGCGCGACCGCCACCCGGGGCTCGTGCTCGACCTCGTCGGCGAGAACCGCACCCATCCCCGCCTCGACCTCGAGGCCCTCGTCGCTAGCCTGGACCTGCGACCTTACGTGCGGCTGTCCGGGTTCGTCGAGGACGCCGAGCTCGCGCTCCGCTACGCGGCGGCCGACGCCTTCGTCTCGCTCTCGGAGTACGAGGGCTTCGGCCTGCCGGCCCTGGAGGCTGCGAAACACGGGCTACCGCTCGTCGTGGGCCGCGCACCCTCGCAGGGCGAGATCTTCCGCGAGGCCGCGCTGCTGGTGGATTCCCGCGACGAAGCAGAGGTCGCGCACGCGCTCGATCGCGCGCTGAGCGACGGCGCGACGCGCGAGGCCCTCGTCGATGCAGGCCGGGCGCTCGCGGCACGGCACTCCTGGGCCGAGACGGCGCGCCTCACGCGCGAAGCGCTGCTGGATGCGGCCTGCCGATGACCGAAGGCCCGAAAGTCGCCGTCGTCATCATCTCGTTCGAAACCCGCGACACGCTCGTGGCCGGGCTGGCGGCGCTCGAGGGAAGCGTCGGGCTTCCGATCGAGACGGCGGTCGTAGACAACGCCAGCACGGACGGCTCGGCCGACGCCGTTCGGGCTCGCTTTCCGGGCGTGCGTGTGATCGCCAACGCGGAGAACGTCGGCTTCGCCCGCGCCTGCAACCAGGGCGCTCGAGAGACGCGCGCTCCGCTCGTGCTGTTCCTCAATCCCGACGCAAGCCTCGAGCCGGGCGCCCTCCCCGCCCTGGTGAACCTGCTCGAGTCGCGGCCGCGCGTCGGCGTTGCGGGGCCGCGCACGCGCAGCGCCAACGGAGACATCCAGGTCTCGACCGGGCCCGACCTCTCGCTCGCCTCCGAATGGCGACAGCGTCGACTCGTCCGCGGTGTTGCGCGGCGCGAACCGGGTGCCCTGGCCGAGGCCGAGGCGCGCCACGCAAGAGAGCACGAGCCCGACTGGGTATCGGGGGCCTGCCTGCTGGCGCGGCGCGAGGCCTTCTCGGCCGTGGGCGGCTTCGACGAGCGCTTCTTCCTGTACGAGGAGGACGCGGACCTCTGCCGTCGCGTCCGTGCGGCGGGCTTTCAGGTCCTCTTCACACCGCAGGCTGAAGCCCGTCACGTCAAGGGCCGCAGCATGGCGCGCGCGCCGGAACGGGCGCGCCTCGAGTACCACCGTAGCCACCTGCTCTACTACAGCAAGCACGTCGATCCCTTGCAGCGCGCCGTCCTGCGCCCGCTGCTAGCCGGGCGCGCCGGCGTCGAGCTCGTCGCCGGAGCCGTCTCCGGCGATCTCGCGCGCTGCCGTCAGGCCTTGGCTCTGCTGCGTCTTGCTCTTGGAGCGCCCGCCCTTTAGTGACGCCCTGTCCTTGGGCCGCAAACAGTCCTCATGCTACTGTTCCGGCGGGACTTGGGGCCGTGAAGATCGCGATCGACGGGCGGCTCCAATTCCCCGTCTCCAGCGGTCTCCGTTGCAACGGATTGGTGCTACAGTCCGGGGCACTCCATACCGAGCGCACACTTGGCCTAACCCTCGGGGACGATCTATCCGGCCGTCACCCCGGTCCGCTGCTCCGTCTCCGAGCGGGCAGAGGCGGACTCACGCGTGGACGAAGACCGGGCCAACACGCTGTTCGCGCGGTACGTCGAGCATTCTCGTCGTGGAAGGCGCCCGGCTCTCCGCCACGGAGCTGGCCGCGGGCGATCCCGAGCTCGTCGCCGCCCTTGAGGAGCGGATCGAGGCCTTCGGGCGCGTCGAGGAGGCCGGATGCTCCTGGCGAGAGCGTTGACGGCGCTCACCGAGGAGCTCCGGGCGAGCAAACAACGTCCGGCGTCCTGACCGGGCCCCTGCCACCCCTCGGATCTCTTTGGGGCCAAAACGGTCCTCATGCTACTGTTCCCGCGGGACTTGGGGTCTTTGAAGATCGCGATCGACGTGCGCAAGTGGCGGGACTACGGGATCGGAACCTACGTCCGCAACGTCGTGCGACACCTCGCGCGGCTCGACCGCGAAACGACCTACCTGCTCTTCTGCAATCCCGCAGACGAGCCGACGCTGCGTGACCTGGCCGAGAATTTCGTGCCCGTCGTCGACGGCTCGGCCGGCTACGGGCTGCGCGAGCACGTCTCGATCCCGCTCAAGCTGCGCCGGCTCGGCGCCGAGCTGCTCCACTCGCCCCACTACGTGCGGCCGCTGTTCTGCCCGATACCGTCGGTGGTGACGATCCACGACTGCATCCATCTGCTGTTCCCGCAGTACCTGCCGAACCGCATGGCGTTCCGCTACGCGCGCTTCGTAATGGGGAGCGCGGTCCGCAACAGCGCGCTCGTCTTCACCGTCTCCGAGGCCTCGCGCGCCGACATCCTGCGCTTCTACCCCGCCACCGACCCACAGAAGGTGCACGTGGTCCCGAACGCGATCGACGTGGAGCTGCTGCAGGATCCCGGGCCTGAGGAAACCGAGCGCGTGCGCGAGCGGTATCAGATCCGCGGCCGCTTCGTGCTGTTCGCCGGCAACGTCAAGCCCCACAAGAACCTCGAGCGTCTGATCCGGGCCTTCGCTCGCGTGCGCGGGCAGGAGGGCAACGAGGACCTGCGGCTGGTCCTGCTCGGCGACGACGTCTCTCGCTACGCCTCGCTGCGGCGCACCGCCGACGAGGCCGGCGTGCGCCAGGACGTGCGCTTCTTCGGCTTCGTGCCGCACCAGACGCTCGCGGCGCTCTACCGGATGGCGACGCTCTTCGCTTTCCCGTCGCTCTACGAGGGCTTCGGGCTGCCGCCGCTCGAGGCGATGGCGTGCGGCACCCCGGTCGTCACCTCGCGCATCTCGTCCCTGCCCGAGGTCGTCGGCGACGGCGCTCTCCTCGTCGACCCCTACAGCGAGGAGGAGATCGCGCAGGCGATCGCGCGCGTGCTGGACGACGAGGACCTGCGCCGGCGCCTGGTCGAGCGGGGCCTCGAGCGCGCGGCGGGGTTCAGCTGGGAGCGCTCGGTGCGCCAGATCCACGCCGGATACCTGAAGGCGCTCGGCCGCCCGCTGCCGGCCGCCGCGGAGGCGACGAGCTGAAGGTCGCCCTCGTCCACGACTGGCTGACGGGCATGCGCGGAGGCGAGAAGGTGCTCGTCTCGCTGGCGCGGCTTTTCCCCGAGGCGCCGATCTTCACGCTGCTTCACGTGCGTGGCTCGCTGAGCGCCGAGCTCGAGTCGCGCGAGATCCGGACCTCGTTCGTAGAGCGCCTTCCCGCGGCGAAGACCCACTACCGGCGTTACTTGCCGCTTTTCCCCGCGGCCGCCGAGTCCTTCGACCTCCGCGGGTTCGATCTCGTGCTGTCGAGCTCCCACTGCGTCGCGAAGGGCGTGCGCCCGGCGCCCGGCGCGCTCCACCTCAGTTACTGCCACACGCCGATGCGCTACGTGTGGGACCGCTACGACGACTACTTCGGCCGCGGGCGCGTCTCGCCGCTCGCCCGGCTGGTGATCCGCCCGTTCGCGGCGCGTCTGCGCGCCTGGGACGCACGCACAGCCTCGCGCGTCCATCACTTCGCCGCCAACAGCGCCTACGTCGCGGGCCGGATCCGCCGCTTCTACGCGCGCGACTCGGTCGTGATTCCGCCGCCCGTCGACACGGATTTCTTCACGCCGGGAGCCGACGTTCCCGGTCGCTACGACCTCATCGTCTCGGCACTCAGTCCCTACAAGCGCATCGAGCTGGCGCTCGAGGCGTACCGCGGCACGGGCCGGCGCCTCCGCATCGTGGGCAGCGGACCCGAGGCCGCGCGCTTGCGGGCGCAGGCTCCCGCCGAGGCGGAGTTCCTGGGCCACGTGGCAGACGCCGAGCTCGTCGAGCTCTACCGCGGCTGCCGCGCCTTGCTGATGCCGGGCGTCGAGGACGCCGGGATCGTGCCACTCGAGGCTCTCGCCTGCGGCCGACCGGCGCTGGTCTTCGCCGAAGGCGGCGGCGCCGAGAGCGTCGAGCACGGGCGCACGGGCCTCGTCTTTCACGAGGCGACGCCCGAGGCGTTGCGCGCCGCGGTCTTCGCCCTGGACACCGCGCGCTTTGATAGACTCGGCCTCCGGGCGAGGGCCGAAGCGCACCGCACGGGTCGCTTCGAGGAGCGCATCCGCGCGTTCGTCGACGACGCGCTCGTCCGCCGGGACCCCGCATGCTGAGAGCGAAGGCGAGGAAGTGGGTGGCGATCCACGTCGCGGTCGACGTGGTGGCGACGAGCCTCGCGTGGCTGCTTGCCTACGCGCTGCGCTTCCACGAGCCGCTCGCGACGCTCGTCCCCGCGACGAAGGGCGTGCCCGACATCTCGCGCTACCTGTTGCTGTTGCCGCTGATCGCGCTGCTCTGGCCGCCCGTGATCTATTTCCACGGGCTCTACCAGATCCGGCGCGGCCGCAGCCGGATCGACGAGACCTTCGCGATCCTGTTCAGCGTGCTGATCGCCTCGGCGCTCACGCTCGGGGCGACGCTGTACGTGCGCGTCTACTACCGCTTCCAACCGGAGGTGGCGCCGCTCTGGGAGTACAGCCAGGCCGTCTTCGCCCTCTTCGTGCTGCTCGACGTGCTCCTCATCAGCTTCGGCCGCGCGGCACTCCGCGCCTGGCAGGAGCGGCAGTGGGCCGCGGGCGAGAACCTGACTCGCGTGCTGGTGGCCGGCACGGGTGAGCTCGGCCGCACGGTGGCCGAGACGCTCTTGACGCATCGGCGGCTCGGCTATCGCGTGCTCGGCTTCCTGGGCGAGACCCAGCAGGCGACCGGCCACGCCGGCCTCCCGGTCGTCGGCACGATCGAGGGCGCGCGCGAGGCGGTCGAGCGCTCGCAGGCCGACCAGGTCTACGTCGCGCTGCCGCTCGAGGACCACGCGCGGCTCTTGCCGCTGGTGCAGGGGCTGAGCAACGAGTGCGTCGACCTCAAGGTCGTCCCCGACGTCGTGCAGTACGCGACGATCCGCGCCTCGCTCGAGGACCTCGACGGGATTCCGATCATCAGCCTGAACGAGGTGCCGCTCCAGGGCTGGAGCAGCATGGTCAAGCGCGTTATGGACGCGGCGGTCTCGGCCCTGCTCCTGCTCGGCCTCTGCCTCGTCCCCGTGCTGCCGCTGCTGGCCCTGTTCGTCAAGCGCTACGGCGGCAAAGGGCCGGTGCTGCTCCGACAGGAGCGCATGACCCTCGACGGAAAGACCTTCCAGATCTTTAAGTTCCGCACGATGGTGGACGAAGCGGAGAGGGACACCGGCCCCGTCTTCGCGACCTCGGACGACCCGCGCCGGACGAGCGTCGGCGCCTGGCTGCGCCGCCACAATCTCGACGAGCTGCCGCAGCTCATCAACGTGCTGCTGGGCGACATGAGCCTCGTCGGGCCGCGGCCGGAGCGCCCGCCCTTCGTGCAGCAGTTCCGCGAGCGGATCCCGCAGTACATGCGCCGGCATCGCGTGAAGAGCGGCATGACGGGCTGGGCGCAGGTGAACGGCTGGCGCGGCAACACCTCGATCGAGAAGCGCATCGAGTTCGATCTCTACTACATCGAGAACTGGTCGCTGCGGCTCGACCTGAAGATCCTGATCCTCACGTTGTCCCGTGGCTTCGGTCAGGACCACGCGTACTGAACGTGGCGCCGCGCAAGGAGCCTGATTGCCAAGAGCATTAGTCACCGGCGCGGCGGGGTTCATCGGCTCGCACTTGAGCGAGTTCCTGCTCGAGCGCGGCGTCTCCGTGATCGGGATGGACAGCCTGATCACCGGCGACGTCGCCAACATCGAGCACCTCACCGGGCGCGATTTCATGTTCGTCAAGCACGACGTCACGCACTACATCGCGATCGAGGGCCCGCTCGACTACATCTTCCACTTCGCGAGCCCCGCTTCGCCGATCGACTACCTGCGCATCCCGATCCAGACGCTCAAGGTCGGGGCGCTCGGCACCCACAACGCGCTGGGCGTCGCGAAGGCCAAGGGCGCACGGCTCCTGCTCGCGTCCACGTCGGAGGTCTACGGCGACCCGCTCGAGCACCCGCAGCGCGAGGACTACTGGGGCAACGTCAACCCGATCGGCCCGCGCGGCGTCTACGACGAGGCCAAGCGCTTCGCGGAGGCCATCACCATGGCCTACCACCGGTTCCACGGGATAGACACCCGCATCGTCCGGATCTTCAACACCTACGGGCCCCGGATGCGGGTCGAAGACGGGCGTGCGATCCCCGCCTTCATGAGCCAGGCCCTGCGGGGGGAAGACGTCACGGTCTTCGGCGACGGCAGCCAGACGCGATCGCTCTGCTACGTCTCGGACCTCGTCGACGGCATCTACCGGCTGATGCTGTCGGACTTCAACGACCCGGTGAACATCGGCAACCCCGAGGAGCTGACGATCCGTGATCTGGCCAAGCGCGTGGTGGCGCTTGCCGGCTCGCATTCGAAGATCGTCGACCGGGCGCTGCCGCTCGACGATCCGAAGGTCCGCCAGCCCGACATCACCCGCGCCCGCACGCTGCTCGGCTGGGAGCCGAAGGTCCCGCTCGACGAGGGCCTTCCGCGCACCCTCGAGTACTTCCGGAAGAAGCTGGGGACGTAGCCGAGCGCGCGCCCGTTGCGGGCCCCGCAGCCTCAGGCTTCACCCGAGTCACAACGCGTGCGAAGCGTTTCGGCGCTTCCCGCATCGCCGCAGCCCGCGCCGGCGATGGAGAGCTCCTGACTTCAAATCGAACCCGTGGAGCTGCTTCTGCTCAGCTCCGGCTCAGCCCTTGCTGGATCGCGGCGGGCGTTCGCTCGCCAGGTAGATGTAGTGCAGCGTCGTCGCGATCAGGCAGGCCACGGTGGCGAGATACAGCCAGCGCAGCGTCTTGGGGCACTCGCCCATCGCGTTCGCCGCGAGCACGGCCGCGCCGGTCGCGACGTTGAGCGCCGTCGAGAGCTTGCCCAGCTTCGACGGCGGGAACTCGACGGGGCCGACCGTCAGGTTCACCACCAGGACGCCCACCAGCAGCATGGCATCCCGGAACAGCAGCGTGACGGTGAGCCACACCGGCAGCGCGCAGGCGGCGATGCCGCCCCAGGTCAGCAGGACGTACGCCGAGCCCGTGAGCAGCTTGTCCGCGATCGGGTCCAGCATCGCGCCCAGCCGCGTGATCTGGCCCGCGTGGCGCGCGACGTATCCATCGAGGGCGTCCGTCAGGCCAGCCACGGCGAAGACAACCAGCGCCCAGGTGAACTCGCGCGCGAGCGCTAGCAAGACGAATGCCGGCACCAGCGCCATGCGCAGCATGGTGAGCTGGTTGGCGACGGTGAAGACAGGCTCAGGCATGAAAAAAAGGCCCGTCGCATTGCTCCGCGACGGGCCTAGTCTAACCGCGCTGGGTGCGACCCCTATTCGAGGCGGTCCTTCTTGGCGATCAGTGAGGCCACGAACTCGATGCAAGCCTTCTCCTGCGCCTCGCCGAGGCCGCTCGTGCGCCATTCTTCGGAGCTCGTGCCGACAGCGAAACCTCCGCTCGCGAACTCCGCCCCGCCGCCCTTGCTCGACTGGCCGAGGCCCTTGGCGGACGCCACGATCTCGCCAGTGGTGGCGTCGATGACCCGGGCCGTCAGCGCCACCTCGCTCTTTGCCTTCGACCCGCCGAGGCCGATTCCCTTGACGCGGACACCGCCTCCGCGCTTCTCGGTCGAGAACTTCGTGATCGACCCCGCAATGATGTACTTGACACCCAGCACCTTACCGAGCTTCAGCGTGGTCTTTGGATCGGAACGGTCGCTGTTGGAGAAGTCCTGTTCCGCCAGCACGGTATCGAGCTTCTTGCGTTCGATCACCCGGAAGCTCCCGTCGTTGACGAGCGCGTCCACGACCTGGTCGGCCATGCCCTTGCCGATGTTGTACTGGCCCCACCAGTTGTCGATCGTCCCGTATTCGAAGTCCATGACCGCGACCATCGGCCGTTTCGCCTGTGCCTGCGCCGAGCCGGAAAGCCCCACCGCCGCCGCCAGGGCGGCGACGACACCTACCACCAGCCTCACCCTCATTCCCCCTCCTCCTCGTCCGTCGTGCGCAGTGTAGCCGACCGCGTCTCGCCGGTTCAACCACGCGTATCGAGCCGTCCAGAATGTAACCCTAGGGGGATCGTCGCGCCATTTGTGAATGTAACCCTGGGGAGGCGGCTTGGGACGGACATCGAGATGGGA
>Ga0247727_10003281_pt1 | contig 35962 bp, 38 predicted proteins | sample WisWelCaveWW1625_FD_202498 | JGI IMG/M metagenome (GOLD analysis project Ga0247727, IMG submission 202498) | Biofilm microbial communities from Wishing Well Cave, Virginia, United States - WW16-25 | ecosystem: Environmental > Aquatic > Deep subsurface > Groundwater > Cave microbial mat | place...
CTGGGGCGCACGGACAAGGCAATTCGTCAAGACCGCGAATATCGTGGGCGCTGATGGCAAGCCATATCCTGCCAAGCTCCGCATACTGATCGACATCCCCAAGTTCCGCCAGGACCCGACCACTGCGTCATATGACGTGTATGCAATATCGCCTTCGGCTCCTGCAGTGCTGAAGCCAGAGGACAGGCCAGGCGCGACACAAGGCTGGATGGGCTATGCAGGCGAACGCGTCGGAGGAGGCAAGCAGTCGCCAGGAGTGACAAACCGCGCCACACTCACGCCAGGCGCGCCTATCGGAGCAGCAGCGCCATGGTCTGGATTCATCGAGTTCGATCACGTGACAGGATTCATGCCAGCGTACGATGCATTCCAGATACTCATCGAATACAACCCGCCGACAGCAGCTGCCGCAGCAGCGCCAAGCGTGTGCACAAAGCCGACTGACCTGAAGAAAGAGCCGACTGTTGTCTGGACAGCTGTGTTCACCATCTATGACGCTGACCGCAATGGAGTGCCGACAGAACAGATAAGCACAGACCCTGACACAGGCGACCCGCAGCAGCGCACAGTGGCATTCAGCGTGAAGTGCCTCACAGCAGACCAGGTCAAGGCAGCGGCAGCGCCGACAGCAGCCGCTGCGACAACTGTTGAGAAAGCGAAAGCAGACGCAAGGACTATCCTCAACACAGTGGTCACCCTCAGCAAACTCCTCAAACCGACTATCGAAACCCAGCTGACAGTAGACCTCAGCGATCCTGCTAAGCTGCAGTTCGCGCGCAACCAGGTTGGAGAGCTGATAAAATACCAGGAACCTGCCCAGGCAGGATACGCGACCCTGGTCGTGCAGATAACGCCGCTCGGTCCAAAGAATACTGCGCTCAAGACAGTGTGGCCTGCTGCGATGACTGAGATAAAGAATGCGAAGACCCAGCTCGAGACAACAAATCCAAACATCGCAAAGGACGCCCTGCAGAAGGTCATCACGCAATTGAACACGCTCCTTCCTGCGCAAGAGCAAGCGGCGAACGAACTCGCGCCTTCGGCAGCGCCGACCGCTGCCCCGACACCGACAGCACCTGCTCCTGCCGCCCCACAGACGTGCGATCAGATAGGAGGACGATGCGAGGTCGAGAACTGCGAGGCGCGAGGAGGGACTCCGCATCCAGAGGCTACTGGCTGCCCGCCAACCACCACCCAGGGCTGCTGCGTGGGCGCAAGACTTGATCCATCTTTGCTCGAGATAATGAGCCCGAAGAACGAACAGTCCACAAGCCGCACAATCGAATTCAAATGGACAGACCCTGATAACATCGGTTTCTATTACTTCTCTTTCTCAGGTCCTGCCACGTACGAGCCTGAGCTAGTGACTGACGCCCGCAGGGATGGAGACACTTACACTGTCACGCGGACATTCAACTATCTCCAGCCAGCAACATGGACTTGGAGGGTCTGTTATGAACGGGGTGGGAAATGCAGCCAACCAGCGACAATGAAGGTGACAGGATGAGAAACAAGCTCTTTGACACGATCGCAAAATCCTGGAAGTCATTCATCAGCCACAAGAAGCTCTTGCCGTTGGTCGTGCTCATCGACGTCCTTTTCCTTTACGGCATGACGCGTTTGCATTATGAGGCGTTCAGCAAGGCGAGCACTTATGCAATCCAGCTGACTGCGATGATAAGCCAGCAGATGCAAACGCTTGGCGCAGAGGCAGCGCCCCAGCTCGCTATCATGGAATCGCCTGAATTCATCAATGCATACCACCAGCTGCTCAAGTACATCGCGATATTCTTCATCGGCGCGTTCGTTGTCTGGCTGGTCGGTAAAGGACTTGTGTGGCTGTTCGCGCACAAGAGCATCGAGAAGAAGCTTGACCTCAAGGCATATGCGCTCAAGTTCACCGGCATCACTGTGTTCTGGTTCATCGCATTTGCCCTGCTCACGGTCGTCATGCTCAACCTTCTCGATTACGCATTGTTCGGCGTGTTCCCGCTCATCGACAAGACCGCGACAAATATCATCGCAATACTCTGTTACTGGCTGCTCGGCTACTTTGTCTTCATCTCTTACTCACTTGTGCCTCATCGCGTGTTCAAGCCGACATTCGCGCTCGGCGTGAAGCGCTGGAAGGAGCTCTTGCCAGTGCACATCATAGGTTCGCTCATATTCTTTGTCGCGACAACAGTGCCAGTCAGCCTGGTGAAGATCGATATCTCTGTCTCGCTGGCATTTGTCGTGCTCATCGCGCTGCCGATGATAGCGTGGCAGCGCGTATTCTGGACAACTGCTGTGCACCGGGTGATGAAACATGCATAAAGAACTGTTTGTTTTGGGAATAATCAGCATTCTTGCTGTCGGCGTCCTTTTCATAGGCTCAGGAATAACAGGCCTGCTGATAGAATCTGAAGAAGTCTATGAGCTAGGCACCCAGATTTTCAAGCATGCGCCTCAGAGTTATCCTCGCCTTAGCTATGTGCCATTGGCAGGGCAGGCAAGCACATACGACCCTGCAGAATTGCCTTCGCAGGAATACCTTGCCCCTGAGACAATCTCGTTCGCAGTGAACCGGATACCATTGATCGGGCCGAACTTCAACTACCCATTCTCGCTCAAGAAGGACAGGATACACACTTACTCAGGAAGCGCAGGATATTATGAACAAGACCCAGGGCAGTTCATCGAAGGCTACCTGTGCTCATACGCGTACAAGATCCAGGGAGCGCCATTGCGGTGCGAACAAGTGCCGCTTGCGTTCGCTGACGGCGAGCTGACGTTCGCGCAAGGATATCCGCCAGACGAATACATCGCGCACCAGGCGACAGGCACGGACTTCGCAGCAGTGTTCATACTGACAAACCCTGACTACGGAATCCTTGCCTCAAGCCCTGTGGCATACCTGCGCTGGACTTCCAGATAAACCGGACAGTTTCCGGCGGTTTTTAAGCGATTTCCTGATTTTTCCGGCCCAGCCCTATGTTCTTCTGGTTTCAATGTATATCTTCCGGGTTTTCCGCCGGAAATGGCTTTAAGGAGGTTCACTTACTGGCTTAGCATCCCTCGGAACTGAGAGGATTCGCGCTTGTTTTCCCGGGAAGACAAGCGTGATCATACTGAAATGAACTGCAAGACCCTTGATGATGTGGTGTGCGAGGTAAGCCTGATGGTGCCACCGCCAGGAATGCCTGTCCAGCGCGCAGAAGCAGCATATGGCTGGATGATGTTGAACATCTCATATGACAAAGCACGGGCAAAACAATGGCCAAGGCAAGCGATACTGCATCCTGAAGAGACTCTCAGGATAGGCAGGGGAATCTGCACTGACATGGCGGCCTTGTACGTGGCGATTGGTCGCAGGCTTTGCCTGGACGCGTATTATGCAGAAGTGGACAAAGAGGATAATTGCGTGGAACCAAAAGACCATGCATGCGCAATCGTAAACCTTCCTGAGCACAGCATACAGGTTGACCCTGCTTACCAGGTATTCAACGCAAGGCACATGGCATACAGGATAGTAGAGCCAGATGTGCTCGCAGACCATTACAGAGGACCGTGTCCTATGCCACAGATGCCTGCGCAATGGCACGATAGACCAATGCGACGCTTTTGGTGCCCCTCATCAATCGAAAAACTAGGCATTGCAGTCATGTGCGGTCTTGGACTCCTTGGCGGCGTGATTGTTTACCACGCAGGAATCGAGATGGCCAGGCAGCGAGAAGTGCAATATGATGAAACAGGCCAAAACACCACCTTCACGACCAAGCACGGCGAAACAACATTCACAAGAGAAGATGATGCAGCTTGGAAAGAAGCAATGTTCTATCGTGAGGCTGTGAATGGCAACATGAACGATCGGCAGTACTTTGACGCATTCGTGCGCACAAGCCCTGCGGATAATGTTCTGACACAAAAAGAATCAAACGCTGCCAGAGACAAAGCAAAGGCAACATACCTGAAGAGAAACCGTTAATCCCTTAATCTTTCAGCGAGCATCAGCGGAATATCCTCGAACCTTTCTTCAGGAGATGCGCTCTTCACAGGTTCAGCAGGAAGCACAGGAGTGTAATTGACAGGTATCGGCAATGCCGCCAGCGCGACAGGCTGGGCAGGGAATACCTCAGGCTGGAATGTCATCCTAGTCGGTTCCTCTGGCCCGAACAGGATGAATGCGAACCATCCGGCGATGAACACGAACAAGAGGAATATGAGCAATGCGCGATACGCGACAATACGCTCCCAGATGCCAGGACGCGCATTGAGCTCAGGGAAATCCCTTGTTATTATCGCATTGATATCTTCCTCAACAGGGTCTGGAGGGCGAGGAGGTTCTTGCTCAACAGGCTCTTCATCAGGAAACTCCTCACCAGCAGGCGATTCTTCCACAGAAGGCTGCTGAGGTTCTTGCGGTTGCACAGGGACAGAAGGCTGCTCTGGTACGCTCTGCTGAGGTTGTTCTTGCGCAGTTGATTCCTGCTTGGCAGCATCATCCTGCTTTGGCTGCGCTTCAGCCTTTGGCTCTTCCTGCTTCTGCAGTTCCTCGGCTTTAGGCTCTTCTGGCTTCTGTTCTTCAGGCTTGGGCTGCTGGGTTTCATCCTTTTCCAACTCCTTGCCGATATCAATGCTATAACCGAACCGCTCCCCCTCCATAGGAGTGTGGAAACAGAAGCTATTTAAAACATTTCCTAGTCACAGGCAGAATGCACATCCTCGTGACAGGCGGCGCAGGATTCATCGGCAGCCATCTTGTCGAGCGCCTGCTTAAGGGAGATCCTGGACTTGAACCGTTCAATGTGACTGTCCTTGACAATCTTTCCACAGGAAAACGTTCTAACCTGCCTGAAAAGCACGAACGCCTTGTGTTTGACCAACGCAATGTGCAGGAGATCGGCAGCGCGATAGGCAAATACAGCCCAATCAATGCGATTGTCCACCTCGCGTCGCCTGTTTCAGTGCCAGAATCAATCCAGAACCCGCAGAAATACCACGATGGTATCTATGTGTCGACAGAAGAAGTGCTCAAGGCAGCTGTCAAGCAAGGAATCAAGAAGGTGGTCCTTGCCTCAACCGCCGCGGTTTATGGAGACCCTGCAGATATCCCGATCAAGGAAGATTGTCCCAAAAACCCATTGAGCCCATATGCGAAAGAAAAGCTCGCTGCAGAACAGCTGGCATTGGATTATTCAAAATCAAACGGCATCGATGTCATTGCGCTCAGATTCTTCAACATCTACGGTCCAAGACAGGATGCTGACAGCGGATACGCGAGCGTGATCCCGATTTTCATGAGATGTGCCAGAAAAAATGAGCCGCCAATCATTTATGGTAATGGCTCGCAGACACGGGATTTTGTCTATGTGGACGATGTCGTGGACGCGATAATGCTGAGCCTTGATTCGCTTGCGCCTGCGGGAGTATATAATATAGGCACAGGCAAGGCCTCTTCTATCAAGGACCTCGCGCAGGCGATAGGATGGCTGAGTGGCAGCGACCTTGATCCCAAGCACGGGCCAGCACAGCCTGGCGACATAAAGCATTCTGTCGCGGACATCGAAAACGCAGGCAGAAAACTGGGATATTGTCCGCTCGTTTCCATCGATACAGGCCTGGAAAAAACATGGGATTGGTTCGAAAGCCTCAGTGAGACTTGAATATCCTGACTCGCGGACCAAAAAGATTTCTCAATTGCGATTTGAGGGCGTGTTCATGGTCGATTTTGCCTGCGGTGTGGACAAGCAGCAGGCCAAGAACAATGTATGCTATCGCGAAAAGCCAGATCCTTGGCAATGATTCCTGCACTGCGGCTAGCAAGGGCTCTACCAGGCTGAATCCTGCAAAGATCTTGCTGATGAATCCGAAAATAGCCTCGCGGCCAACAAGCATCAATAACAATCCACCTACGCCTGGCAGCAAAGTCATCCAGCCGAGCGAGGCAAGCGTGTGCGCGATGCTGTGGTGATATAGGAACAGGATTATCGCGCTTATTCCAACTAATGCCAATGCGGTCATAGGGACCTGCCTTATTGCTTCAGGTATTTTGCTGAGTCCTGACGTGATGAGCAGCGCGCCGAACGGAATGAGCACTGTCAGCGCAGAAAGATAAAGCAAGCGAGCAACCCAGCTGACGATGAATCCGCCAAGGCTGAACTTGTGGGCTTCCATCACGTCGGCAGATTACCAAAAGGTATAAATAACCTTCTGTCTGAATCCGGCTCATGCGGGTGGTAACTGACTTACATATCCATAGCCGCTTTGCGCGCGCTTGCTCCAAGCAGATCAACATTCTGAATCTTGAGAAGCACGCGCGATTAAAGGGGCTTGGCCTTCTTGGAACCGGTGACTTCCAGCACCCGAAATGGTCGCAAGAACTCAAGCAAGAGCTTACTGAGATTCCTGGCACTGGAATTTACCAGACAAAAACCGGCTTTCCATTTATCCACCAGACAGAGCTCTCGCTCGTTTACACAGACTTGGGAAAAGGGCGCAGGGTGCATCACCTTGTTCTTGCGCCGTCGCGCGAGGTCGCTGACCAATTCACTGAGTATCTCAGCAAGAAAGGACGGCTTGATTATGACGGCAGGCCGATTTTCAACATCACTTCCGCAGGATTTGTCGAAGACCTGCGAAGCATCTCTCCAGACATCGAGGTCATTCCCGCCCATGCCTGGACGCCGTGGTTCGGCGTGTTTGGCGACAAGAGCGGATATGACGCGCTAAAAGATTGTTTCCACGACCAGACAAAGCACGTGCACGCGATAGAGACAGGGCTAAGCAGCGACCCGTCAATGAACTGGCGGTTATCGCAGCTCAACGACATCCAGCTCGTCTCATTCTCAGATATGCATTCATTCTGGCCATGGAGAATAGGCAGGGAAGCGACAGTACTGGAAATGAAAGACCTGACTTACAGGAACATACTGAACGCGATAAGGACAGGCGAGGGTCTTGTGGAAACCCTTGAGTTCTTCCCAGAAGAAGGCAAGTATCATTATGACGGCCACAGGAATTGTAACGTTGTACTGAGCCCGCAGGAAGCGCTCGCATTGAAAAAGCTCTGCCCCAAGTGCACAAAACCATTGACCATCGGAGTCGCACATAGGGTGGAAGACCTCGCAGACAAGCCTGACGGGACAAAGCACGAAAAGTCGCGACCGTATCGCAACCTGATTCCGCTCGCAGAACTCATCGCGCACGCCATCGGCAGCCCTGTCGCATCGCAGAAGACATTCAAGGCTTACTACGACCTTGTCGGAAAGTTCGGAAATGAGCTGGCAGTATTAATAGACACTCCTGAAGCTGAATTGCGCAAGGCGACCGACGAGAAAATAGTCGAATTGATCCTCTGCAACAGACAACAGAAGATAAAATGGCAACCTGGCTTTGACGGCGAGTACGGACACCCGATATTTGACGAGCACGCAGAGGTCAAACGGCCTGAGCTTCCCGCAGAACTGCCAAAGCCAGCACAGCGGGAATTAGGGGAGTTCTGAGTATTGAGACAAATATTGATAGAAATCGTACGAAAAGGTGAAGGTTTTTATTTATCCTCGGTTGTAAATGATTCATGGGGCCTCTTGATGAGATGCGAACTGCTTTGCGCAAGTTGGAACCTCATTTTGGGGATAAGCGTTTTACCCTTGAGGAATTGATGGGAGACGATGTCGAAGAGAATGTTGGGTTTTGTGAAGAGGATTTAGCGGAACTGCGTATAGAACATAGAAATCATCCGTTTTGTGCATCACCACGAATCGCAGCAAAGTATGTCGGATATCGGTTATTGTGCAAATACAATGAAGGGCGATTTGCTCCACCTCCACATAGAACTAATGACCCAATACCCATGTTCCTTGAGAACGTAGGCGAAGAGTGGAGTTCAAATATCTACCATGGAGAAACATGCGGTTGTAAATTCTTCGTCCCTGAATCTGAAGGATTAACAACAGCTTTCAAAAGATTTCTGGATTACGCAACAGCTGCGGAAGAGAAATCACGAGGAAAACGAACAAGACCTGATGAGGACATCATTAGCGCATTCCAAGGGAAAGAATGTGTAAAAGCACTGGGATATGTTCTATTTAAGCATCATGGCACAAATATTCGTACGTATGCCCATATGACATTACCTGAGGCAATTCGATTCTTGAAGGACACTGTTACGGACGAATTGTCTAAAAATTAGTCAGAGTTGAGCATCAATCGTTCGAAAACCCCTACCTTTTCTAACGGTATTAGAGACACTTTTTCAGATGGTGCTGGGCATCAATATGACTTTTCTGTCACAGTAGATTTATATCAGGCAAAACACTTATACTCATCAGTGTGACTTTATTGTCATAGGAGGTACTATCATGGCAACCAAGAAATCAACATCAGCATCACCAGAACAGGTCGGATTCCACAAGGGAGCGCTTACCACACTGGCAAAAGAACGCCAGGAGCTAGGCAGGATGCTCACTATCGTGGAACAGCTGATGCAGCTGCACGTCAAGGCATTGAAAGACCTTGGCGTTGACCTCGAGGCAGAAGCCAAGAAAGCAGCAGCAAAGAAACCGCTTGAGGAGAAGATACGATAAAATGGCATATTACGCAGGCAGCCCAGTAAGCGGCATCGGAATCAGCTACGCTCGACCAAGCGCAGCACCCGCATTCTCTTACGGCTCGGGCACGCCAAGCAGCAGCCCGGTCATCGGGATGAATGGCGCATATGGCGGAGCAGGCCATGCGCCTGAGGCGAAGATGTACGCGCATTCAGGCATCGAAGCAATGCTCGAAGCAGCCATGAACATCCCGCACAAGTCAGAAGAAAGGCCGCGAGCTGTGCATTATGTACCGAGTTCTGCACGAGGATCATACCTGATCAATCATACTCCTCACGAATACTTTTCTGCAGACACCTTCCTCAAACCAGGAAGCACAAGCCGCTTTGTAGGCGATGCGGCAGAGATAAAGGACGACATTGAAGCAGCATTCAAGGCGACTACAGGCGACGAACTGCCAAAGGACATCATAATCACTGTGCTCAATGACAAGGAATTCTCCAAAGCGCAGCTCGCGCACGAAGGGAATGTCCACGAGAACGTGCTTGGATTCAGCCTGAACTCAAATGGGCGCAGCATAAACCAAGTGTTCGTCAGGGCAAACCCGCTCGACAAGCTCATGCTCACAATCGGACACGAGATAGGCCACGTGCTGACGCAGACTCTTGCAGATGCACATGATGAGGAAGCAAAGGCATTCGCATTCTCTATCGCATGGATGGATTCCATCAGGGAGAATAACATCGCGGGAATAGGTTCGCACATAATGCCGAATCCTGCTGAGAACGGACTGCACGACAGGGCATTCGCGTTCGTGCAATGGCTCATTGACCGCGGTACAAGGGCATGGGAAGCATTCCTCCAGCTCGCACGCGGAGAGATAACTGTCAGCAGACAACCTATCACAGTGGAGGTATAATCGCATGGCAAAGAAGGAAGCGAAAAAGGAAGAAAAGAAACAAGCTCCTGAAGCGCAAGACGCCAGCCTGCCGCCTGAAGTGCGGGAGAAGCTCGCGGTTCTCAAGGGAAAGCTTGAGAGGTTCCAGAAGGAGATAATCGAGAAGTTTGACAAGTACATCAAGGGCGTCGCACTTATGCCGCCTCCAAAGGCGCCTCCTGCGCACCTGCCTCCTGACATACTCGCAGAAGAGCAGAAGCGCTTTGAGGAGATAAAAGGCAAGAATCATGTTCTCGTGCTGATAGACGACTCAGAACCCAGCAAGATGACCAAGCAGGAGCTCAAGGACAAGCTCACTGCTATAATGGATAATATCGCTCGCGATATAGACAAGGACCTGGTCCCGCAGACTTTGCTCCTTTCAGAGCTTTGGCAGAATTGCTATGACGCCAAGTACGACTGGTTGCAGTTGATAGCAATGTCTGCTCCTGTGTTCGACACAGGAATGCTAGGCGCCATCAAGATAGCAGAGATACACAAGAGCATGGTCTTGAAGAAGTTCGAGAAGTATATCGTCTCGTACGTGCTCGCAGGCAGCATGGTCACAGGAAGGTCGACCAAGGAATCTGACATCGACGTCTTCATCGTCATCGATGACACTGACGTCAAGAAGATGACACGAGCAGAGCTCAAGGACAAGCTCCGCGCGATAATCATCAATATGGGTCTTGACGCAGGAGACATGACTGGCATCAAGAACAAGATAAACATCCAGACATACATCCTGACAGATTTCTGGGATGCATTGCGAGAGGCGAATCCTGTGATGTTCACCTTCCTGCGTGACGGAGTGCCGTTCTTTGACCGCGGCATCTTCATGCCGTGGAAGCAATTGCTCAAGATGGGCAAGATCAAGCCATCCCAGGAAGCGATCGACATGTACATGAGCTCAGGAGAACAGTCTCTCGAGCGCACGAGGTTCAAGCTGAAGGACATCGCCACAGAAGACTTCTTCTGGGCATTATGCACGCCTTCACAGGCAGCGTTGATGCTTTACGGCATCCCGCCCCCTGCGCCAAAAGAGCTCGGCGACGTGCTGCGCGAGGTCTTTGTCAAGAAAGAGAAGCTGCTCGAGGAGGAATACGTCAAGATCTGGGAAGCCGCTTTCCAGGTCCGCAAGGACATCGAGCACGGCGTCAGGAAGGACGTGACTGGAAAGGAGATCGACAAGCTGCTTGATGATTCTGACAAGTACCTGAAGCGCCTCAAGAAGCTCTTTGCGCAGATAGAGAAGAACAAGGAAGAGGAAATCATCCTCAACCTCTGGGAGACGCTCACGACAATCATAAGGGACGTGCTCAAGGCAGAAGGCGAGGAGAAGATACTTGAGGAAGAGCTCATCAGCAAGTTCGAGGACAAGCTCATCGCGACAGGAAAGGTGCCTGCGAAGTATCTGAGATTGCTCAACGAATTTGTCGACGCCAAGAAAGCTTATGACGCCGGCAAGCTCACCAAGACAGATGTCGAGAAGACGCGCAAGAGCGCCTCAGAGCTCGTCAAGGTGCTTGTCGAACACCTGCAGCGCAAGCGCGGCAGGGAACTGGAGCAGGCAAAGCTCCGTGTCAAGTACGGCGAGAAATTCGGCGAGATAACCCTGCTTGGCAACACTGCTTTCGTGGTCCGCAATCTGGATGCGCCTGAGAAGCTGATCGAGAAAGCGGCTGTGCAGCGCGATGGCTCTCTCGGTCCCCTGGAACCAAGCTCGTGGGAGGAATACGAGAAAGCCCTGGCCAAGATCGACATCCCGCCAAAAGTCTTCATCAAGGAAGCAGTATTCGAGAGCCTGAAGAAGATCTTCGGACGCGAAGTAGAAGTGCTCGTGACTCAGTAAACAGGCTTTGTCCAGGACCTTGGCAGCATGGTCACTGTCGCCTGAGGGGCCACGCACTTGCCGCGCAGGCATACCATTCTCTGATAATTCCTTTGCAAGAACAACGACCTCATGCAATCACGGTCAACCTTGCATTCCGGCCTCGGCAAGGCGCACACGCACTTGCTGCCAACGCACTGCGCTGCAAGGCCGCGGGCGCACGTCCTCTTTGCGGCGCAATCAGTGTCAATCCTGCAGTCCACTCTTGGACGATACTGGACAGCATGACAAAGGCCGCACTTTCCGCCAGAGCACTCTGGCTCTGGGTCTGGCACATAGCCAGGCGCGCAAAGGACCTGAGTTGTCCTGGCAATTTCTGCGCAATCCCTTCGAGTGTAGCACTGCGGCTTTGGCTCGTGAATAGCAGCCACGATAGGGACTGCGAGCAATAATACTGCGAATAGCGCAAACCCCCTCATTATCGCAGCAGAAGCAGTTCTGGTATAAAATACTTGTTGCAAAGTTTTTTAAACATCGGAAATCCACCAGTCTATAGACTGGTGGTTTGTTGCGCAAACCGCGATTGGGTGGATTTCCGACTGTGCTCAAGAACCACTGGTCTATTGACCGGCGGTTCTTGACACCGCGGCAGAGTCGCGCGTAACATGGAACAAACACTACAGATAGGAAAAACAGCGCCTGATTTCACAGCAGAGGCATACCACGAGGACAAGGTCAAGAAGATAGCCCTGAAGCAATTGCGCGGCAAGTGGGTTGTGCTCGCGTTCTATCCTGCAGACTTCACGTTCATCTGCCCGACAGAACTCGGAGAGCTGGCTGACAATTATCCGACCTTCAGGAAGCTCAATGCAGAAGTGCTAAGCGTCTCCACTGACACGCCTTTCGTGCACAAGGCATGGCACGAAGCAAGCGCGACAATCAGGAAGATACATTTCCCGATGGTCGCTGACCCGACACGCGAGATATGCAGGAAATACGGCACTCTAATCGAAGACCAAGGGCTCAGCTGGCGCGCGACAGTGATCATCGACCCAAACGGCATTGTCAAGTGGTTTGAGATGCACGACAACAGCATAGGCAGGAGCACTGCAGAAATCCTCAGGAAACTCCAAGCCGCGCAATACGTCGCCAAGCACCCTGGCGAAGTCTGCCCAGTCAGCTGGACACCAGGAGCAAAGACATTGAAGCCAGGACTGCACCTGGTTGGGAAGATTTAGAACGCTTCCAACAGCATCAAGGTCGGGTCTTCTAAGTGCTTGATTAGGTCGTTGACGAATCGCGCTGCTTCTGCACCGTCGATTATGCGGTGGTCGAACGTAAGCGAGAGTGGCAGGATTTTCCTGATGACTATCTGGCCGTCGATGACCACTGGCCTGTCCTTGATGGCGCCGAGAGCCAGTATCGCGCATTCGGGGTGGTTGATTATTGGTGTCGCGTGATCGCCGCCGATTGTACCGATGTTTGTTATCGTGAACGTGCCGCCCTTCAGGTCGTCAAGCTTGATTTCTCGGTTCCTGGTCTCTTCTGCGCGGATGTACAGGTCTTTGGCGATCTCAAGTATTGATTTTTGGTCGCAGCCCTTGACAACAGGAACAATCAGGCCATCAGTCGTGTCAACCGCGAATCCGATGTTGTAATACTGTTTTATCACGATCTCTCCAGAGGCGTCATCGAGCGACGAGTTGACATAAGGATGCTCCTTGAGCGCGATTACCGCTGCCTTTGCGATGAACGGCAAGTAAGTGAGCGGATAGCCCTTGTCTTCTGCGAGCTTTTTCTTCCGTTGCCTGAGCGCAGCAAGCTCTGTCACGTCAACCTCATCCATATGAGTGACAGGCACTGTTGTTTGGAAGGCGCGCGTCAGGTTCTCTGATATTGTCTTCCGCAATCCTTTGAGAGGAATCCTTAGCACACGACCATAGTCCTCGAAAGTTATTCGCGGACCTGCCCTGACTGCTGGCGGCGGAGCCTTGCCAGATGCGTTCTTGACGTCTATGTCAGTAATCCTGCCTCCAGGCCCGGTGCCATGGACTTTTGTGATGTCTACGCCAAGCTCTTGGGCTAATTTCCGCACAGCAGGCAATGCATCAACCATCGTGACCTGGGAGATTGGGGCACTTGGACGCTTGGGAGCTGGTTCTTCCTCTTCTTCAGGCGCTTCCTCTAGCTCTCCGACCGCTCCTGTCGCTCCTTTCGCGATGCGCCTTGGTGGAGGGACTGAAAGGCTTGGCTGGACTGCGCGTTCTGCTTTAGGTTCTGGCGCAGGACCAGCCACTCGCTCTCCTGCTTCGCCAATTGTCACCACAACTTCTCCAACCTTGACAGTATCGCCTTCCTTGAAGTGCATCTTGAGTATTGTCCCTTCCTTTGGCGATGGAAGGTCGACAACTGCCTTGTCTGTCTCGAATTCTGCGATAGGCTGGTGTTCTTTTACCTTGTCGCCTTCCTTTACCATCCACTTCCTTAATTCTCCTTCGTGGATTCCCTCGCCCAGGTCTGGAAGCTTGAATTCAAACACCATATCAGAACCTCATCACGTCATTCACTGCCCTTGTTATGCGCTCAACGCTTGGCAGGTAATCAAATTCTAGCTTGAAATACGGGAAAGGGACATCAAAGCCAGTCACGCGCTGCACAGGCGCCTTGAGATTCAGCAGGCAATGCTCTTGTATGCGCGCAGCGATCTCTGCTCCCCAGCCGCCAGACCTTGGAGCTTCGTGGACAATTACTGCCCTTCCTGTCCTTTTCACGCTGCTGATAATCGTTGACTCGTCTAATGGCTGGATAGTGCGAATGTCAATGACTTCTGCGCTGATATTGTTCTCCTGCAGCTTTGCAGCTGCCTCAAGAGTGTCTTTCATCATCGCGCCCCAGCTGATCAGGGTGACATCTGCACCCTCTCGCGAAACTTCTGCCTTGCCGATAGGTGTTTCATACGGTTCAGCAGGGACTTCCATCTTTATCGCACGATAGACTTTTTTTGGCTCGAAGAAGACAACAGGGTCAGGATATCTTGTAGCCGCGAGCAACAGTCCTTTCGCGTTAAGCGGATTGCTTGGAATTATGACGGTCAGGCCTTGCGTGTGCGCATACACTGCTTCCATGCTCTCTGCGTGATGCTCTAATGCGCGGATGCCTCCGCCGTATGGCGCGCGCAATATCATAGGGCAAGAATAACGCCCTCGCGAGCGGTTCCTGATGCGCGATGCATGGCTGACAAGCTGGTCCCATGCAGGCGGAACAAAACCATCAAACTGTATCTCTGCGATTGGCCTCATGCCGTTCACTGCAAGACCGATGCTTGTGCCGACTATGGCTGATTCTGCAAGAGGCGTGTCAATCACGCGCTGAGGACCATACTTCTTCTGCAAGCCGTCTGTGACCCTGAATACTCCGCCATCCTTGCCGATGTCTTCGCCGAGCAACAGGACGCTTTCATCGCGGCCGAGAGCCTGATCCAATGCCTGGTTCAATGCCTCAACCATGTTCAGTTTGGCCATTTATCTCGCCAACCTCCAGTCAACCATACTCTTTGTGGAGGTTGGCGACGATGCTGAAAATGCCTGCATTTTCATCATCTCTTGAACCTCTCAAGATAATCGAGCTGTTCCTGCAGATGCGCAGGCATCTGCGCGAACACGTACTTGAACATGTCCTCGTATTTTGGCTGGTGTTGCTCATAATCAACTATTGCCCTCTTGACTTCTTTCTCGGCTTTCTCAACAGTCTCCTTCTCAAATGCCGCAGTCCAGATTCCTTTTGCCTTCAGATACTTCCTGAACCTTTCAATAGGGTCTCTCTTTGCCCATAGCTCAAGCTCTTTCGCCGGACGATACTTTGTTGGATCATCTGCAGTAGTGTGCGCGCCCATGCGATAGGTCAGGGCTTCTATGAACGTGGGCCCCTTGCCTGCGTATGCCTTCTCCAACGCGTCTTTTGTGACAAGATAACAGCCCAGGATGTCATTGCCATCCACTACAAGCCCTTCAAATCCGTATGAGAGCGCCTTTTGCGCGAGCGTCTGGGCTCGCGTTTGGCAGCCTGCAGTGTCATAGCACGTCCTAGGCACAGAGATCGCGTACTCGTTGTTGCGGCAGATGAAGACAGTGGGTGTCTGGAAGACTCCGGCAAAGTTCATGGCTTCGTGGAAATCACCCTCGCTGGTCGCGCCATCGCCGAAGAATGTCACTGCAGCGCACTTCTCCTTGCGTAGCTTTGCCGCGAGCGAAATGCCCACAGCATGCAGCATCTGCGTTCCGACAGGGATCGAGATCGTCATGTTTCGTTGTCCTTGCGGTATCTTGTTGCCGTCCTCGGAGCCGCCCCAGTGGATGAACAGGTTCTTCATAGGCAGTCCGCGCGTCAGATATGCACCGTGCTCGCGATAGCAGGGGACAAGCCAGTCTTCCTTCTTCATAGCGAAAGCAGGACCGATGATGCAAGCTTCCTCGCCACGGCTAGACGCGTAAGTGCCTATGCGTCCTTCGCGCTGCATGTTCAGCGCAGTGTCATCATAAGTCCGCGTAAGAACTAACAGATAGAACAGCTGCTTGAGCTGGTCGGCAGTGAGCTTTGGCTCTAGCTTCTTGTCAACCTTGCCATTCTCGTCAAGGACCTCGACATACTTGACCTGGAACTTGGCGACTATTTCTTCTGGCATAAACCACCCTTTTTCACCACGAGAACGGGATTATTTGTTTATAAGACTTTCGTTGGATTATATCCATGTCGATGCGCAAGGCTCGCCATCTTTCTGATATCCTGACCCATGCAAATATTCCTTGCTCGCATATTTACTTGCCAAGTTCCTGATTGCAGCATAGTCTCCTTCTAAGAATTCCCGCTCAATCACGCGTCTTCCTTGCGCAAAGGCGCTTCGAAGAGTAGAATAAAGTTCTTCAAGAGATACATTATTGCGTTGTTCGCGCACGCAAGTGATTTTTGACTGAAGATTCGCAGCAGGCACGCCATATACCTGTTCCAGCACATTGAAATCAGGAAAATCATAGAAGATGCTTCCGTGCATCATAAGGCATTTGGAAGGCGTACCGCAGGTAGCGCTTCCTGCAAGCTTTTTTTCACCTTGAGCATCACGCACAAGAATTGAAACACCTCTTTTAGAAGACTCAAAACCTTCGATGCCTGCCAACCCCAGTCCTTTAAGCAGCAGATTTGTGATTTCCGATTTAACACTAATCCCTGCGCAAGCATAAACCACATCTGATGGAGCGTGATAAAGAACGTGCCCACCAGACGGTCTGCGAACCACAGGAAATTTGCCTTCTTGACAAGCAGGACTTAATGATGAAATCCGGATATACTTTCCAATGCTCGCAGCCCCTGGCACAAAGTGCCCTAGCATAAAAGCAGGTTGTGGGAGAGTTCCTATATACTCGTGGGCAGCCATCATCGTAGGTCCGTCTAACCTGTGTATGCCAGAAATCATTATGATAGACGATTGGTCCACCATGCCCTCAAGACTGCCTTGTTTCATGGAGTATGTGTTTGATGAATAGTTCCCCTGCCCTGTACGAGCTTCTGACAAATGGTCCTGCTGCGACAAACTTGAAGCCCAGCGCAAGCGCCTGCTGCTTGTACCATTCGAACTTGTCAGGATGGACGTATTCCAGGACCTGCAAGTGGATGGCGCTTGGCCGCATGTACTGACCGAGCGTCACTATGTCAACACCGACTGCCCGCAGGTCCCTGAACGCCTGCAGGACGTCTTCGTCTGTCTCGCCCAAGCCGAGTATGAGCGAGCTCTTTGTGAAAATCTTTGGGTTTATCTCCTTCATCATCTTCAGGACACTCAATGATTGTTCGTAATTAGCGCGACGGTCTCGCACTTTTCCTTGCAATATCTTGGTTGTCTCCAGATTGTGCGCAAAAACATCTGGCTTTGCCTCTGCGATTATCCTGATGCAGTCCTTGTTGCCTTGGAAGTCAGGAGTCAGCACTTCCACCAATGTCTCAGGGCTCTGCCGCTTGATTTCCTTTATGCATTCTGCAAAATGAGACGCGCCCTGGTCAGGCAAATCATCGCGGGTCACTGAAGTGAGCACAGCATAGTCCAGCCCCATCTCTGCGATGGCGGCAGCGAGCTTCCTTGGCTCTTCAGGATCAAGCGATAATCCCTTGTTGCTTGTCTTCACATGACAGAACTTGCAGCCGCGCGTGCACACATCGCCCATCAATAGGAATGTGGCAGTGCCCTCATTTGACCAGCATTCAGGGATATTAGGGCAATGACTCTCCTCACATACAGTAAACAGCCCTCGGGAGTGCACAGCGTGCTTGATCTTGGTGAATTTCTCTGTAGACCAGCCGTGGATCTTCAACCAGTCTGGCTTTCGCAATTGAGGCTGCTTCACCAGCTGTAATGGGATATCAACCCTTGCCCGCATGCGTCACCCCTTTGCCAAGCGCATGCGCAGCGACGTATATAAAAGTTACTTTTATATAGAGGTAATGCTGTCAATCAGCGCATGACCGACTCGATAGAACGCATGCACGCATGGAGCCATGTTGTGATGTTCTTGCTGCTTTTCCTGGTTACATTGGCAGTCATGCGCTTTGGCGGGCCGACAGGGCTTGCGGCAGGAAACCAAAGCATCACTGCGCAAGGCGTAGCTGACCTGAAGCCTTTTCTGACAGCTGTCGGATTATTGATGGGATTGTTCATCGCGATAGTCATCGCGTTGAACTCAGGCTTAAACAGCGCTCATCGCCGCTAAACTTTTAAACAGGCCTTCTGTTGTTCTTCCTGCCCGGGTAGCGAAGTGGCTAAACGCGCTGGACTTAAGATGTCCGCCATCCGCACAATCATATCGGGTGGTTCGCTGGAGAAATCCAGTCCCGTAGGGGTTCGTCGGTTCGAATCCGACCCCGGGCATAAATACGCCTCCGTGGCTCAGATAGCTATCCTTTAATAAAGGATAGAACCCAAAACTGTCAAGTGGGGTTGCGACCCCACGAACAACGGCAGGCACAACGTGCAGGCAATTTCGCCTCCGTGGCTCAGTAGCTAGAGCACCACCTTGGTATGCGAGCAATCGCGACAGAAAGGTGGGGATCGCGAGTGCAACTCTCGCCGGAGGCTTCGGAAGTATAGTTGGAAGCACTCGGAATTGTCCGCTTTTTGCGCTACAATTCCTATAAACATGGACTCCCTGAATGGAGAACACCATGGACATGCACCGCTTTCAGCACCAGTTTCAGAGCTCTAAAGAACGGCTCTTGAGAAGCGAAATTTCTAAGGAAGATAAGGAAAGCATTGAGTTCTTCCTGAAAGACTGCAAGGCACGAGGCGTTGGTTATGCGCGTCTTACGAAACTGTGCCAAGTCTTGACGCTTCTTGGCCGCCAACTCAAAAAGCCCTTTGGCAAAGCACGAGAACAAGACATCAAGGACTTGATGCGCTACTATGAAGAAAATGACTATTCTACATGGATAAAACACGATATTCGGGTAGTTTTGAAGCAATATTACGCATGGATGAACAAAGGAGTGTATCCTGCTCAGGTCGCGTGGATTTGCACGACCATTCGCAAAAACGAGCGTTCTATGATGCGTGAAGGAGAACTCTTGACTACGGATGAGGTTAGTCAGGTGATTGAAACGTGCGACCATCCCAGAAACAAGGCATTAATCGCGGTGTTAGCAGAAAGTGGGGCGCGCACAGGAGAAATCGGCAACATGACCATCTCCCAAGTTAACATCGACCCGAACGGCGTTGTTATCACGGTTGATGGCAAAACGGGCAGCAGACGCTTGCGGCTCGTTACTTCTGCGCCGTTCTTGATCGCGTGGCTGAACAGCCATCCTGACCGCAAAAACCCTTACGCACCGCTCTGGCTAAACGTTGGCGCACGACAACACCACCAAGCAATGAGCTACGAAGGAATCAGAAAAATCATCCAGCTCTGCTTCAAAAAAGCAAAAATCGTCAAGCGCTGTAACCCGTACATCTTCCGTCACACTCGTGCATGCCAGCTCGCGCATCACTTGACAGAATTTCAAATGAATGCATATTTTGGTTGGGTGCAGGGCAGCGATATGCCCGCAACGTATGTCCATATCTCGGGAAAAGACCTTGATAAACACATTCTACGCATTAATGGCATCACGCCAGGAGAAACGCCCGTGTATGCAAAACCTCAGACAAGGGTTTGTCCTCGGTGCAAAGAAGTCAACACCCCTGAAGCACTTTACTGCTCAAAATGCGCCGAGATCGTTGACCCTGTCCTTGCGTTGAAGACGCAGATGGAAATCACCGAAAAACCTGTCGAAGCCCGCGTCAAAAGTCCATTCCTCGAATGGATGCAAAACGACCCCGAAATGCGCGCCGTCTTGAAAAGAAAGGCAACAGAATACCGAGAGGAATTATTGCCGGGGAAACTTGGCTAAGAAATTCGTTATTGTCTCGGCTGACTTTTTGTAGAAATTTATTAATTGTATATTCCTTGCAATTAGGCAGGTGAAGCTCTTTCGTAAAAGGTTATTGCTCATTTTGTGCAGTTCTTCATCCGAGTATTTTTCGCGTTCATTGAAAAGGATGTGCGAGACATCGTTCCTCAATTTGTTATACTCTTTATCGTATAACGGGGGATGCGCTCGAAAGAAATCATAGAAATCTGACGTATCATTTTTCTCCTTTCCCGTTACTCTTTCATACAGCTCAATGAGCAGGATTAAGTAGATTTCAAATGCGTCTCGATAGAGATTCAACAAAAGATATCTCTTCACTACAGGATTTGTTTGCTGCGGCAAGCTGTTATTTACAACGTCGTGCATTTCAAGCGTGCGCTTAAGCCGTTCTATTGAATTCTTTGAATAATAAAGGGCGTCTTGCATTTTTCCAGCGCCTTGCGAATCTGTCTTTTGGATAAGATCGGTCATGAGCGATTCTGCAGAGAATGTTCCTGCTTTCAGCTTCGCGCCGTATTCTTGAATGACTTTATCTTTGTCCAAATTTATAGAGCTGAGAAAGTCGGTTTCGTCAAAACCTTTTTCGTGAAGCTGAAGAAATGCTTGTAAGTGCGCCTCATAATCCATCCACATGCTCACCGGTTTTCCTTCTACAATCGTCTGCTTCATTTGCTCCGTAGAAGCTTCAAGTACGACAGCAACATTACTGAGATGTTCGGTAAGGCTTCCTGACTGAAGCGCATCAAACAACTCTGCTATTTTCGGGTCTTTTATGTCCTCACGGCTTAACGGCTGTGTCATACAACAAGAAAAAGGCAAGCTCTACTTAAAATTGATGACAAATGTCCGCTTTTTGCGCTACAATTCTTTTAAACCTCTTCTGACACAGTAGAAATATGCAATAACGAAGGCGAAATCGAGGGGCGTCCTTGTCAGGCTGACGGGACGCCTCTTATTTTGTTTTCGTCGTTCTGGAACGAGAAAGACCGGGGTAGATTGCAGACTGAAATTCCGACTAGTCAGAGGACTGAACGATGCAGAGAAAATGGAAGTATTCGCAACAAGCGCGCAAGAAACGCTACTGTGAAGTGGACGGTAAGCGCCTAAACAAGGATGAGGCAATAATCTGCTCGGATTGCCTTGCCGACCTGCTCAAGGACGACATTTCAGAAATCGAGAATGACGAAACAGACGAGGAAGAACAGAAAGATGAGGAAGAATGAAACTAACTGAAATCATTGTCTGGGATGCGCTGTATTGGGCGTTATATTTGCCATGCAGCATCGTCCTCTACGCGATTACAGGACAAGGCGACGTCTTCGGAATCCTCGTTATCGGCGCGCTCCTGACGCTGATTTTGAGCGTGTTTCTCGCAACCCAAGACGGCTTGCTCTTTGACGATTGGGAACCAGCAATCGTCCTTACGAAAACAAAGGTGGAGGTATACCAACATGAGCAAAAAGAAACCGAAAAATCCGAGCCCGAACCCTCAACCCGACCCTCAGTCGGGTTCGAGCCGGGCATTAAGCTGCGGACTGATGTTGATCTTGGCCTGCTTGATGCTGATGATGACGATATCCTCGGCTAGTGCAGTCAGTGCAGTTCCGCCGAGCAGCTCAGGAGACATCAGCACGTTTGACCAGATTTTGCAGCCTGTGTGGAAGGTCTACAACTTCGTCAAATACATCGCAACCGCAATTGCTGCGTTGTTCCTTGTGTTTGCAGGAATCATGTATATGACGAGCGGTAGCGACCCGATGAAGCGCGACAACGCCAAACACACCATCGGCTACGTCGTGCTGGGCTTGATCATCATCTGGGCAGCACCTTTCGCAGTACAACTCTTCGCATCGTGAAGGTGACGTAAAAAATGGCTTGCAGCCTACTTAACCTGCCGGGATGCATTACGGACGCTATTGGACAGTTCATGCTGTCCATCATTAATGCGCCCATCCAGCCGTTCCTGTCAGGCATCAAGCTCTTGCTGACACAACCTGCAAGCATAGATGTTTTTGCGTCAATTTGGGGCGTGATGGTGTACGTTATCAGTATTTTTTACGGCTTGTTCATCATCATTGCTGGCTTTAACTTCGTCATTTCAGGATACAGTGCAGAAAAACGAACTAGAGCGAAAGAATGGCTGCAAAATGTCATCTTGATGGTTTTGTTCGTGCAGGCAAGTTTTCTCATTTACAAATTGATTGCTGAGCTTGCTGCAGGAGTGACTGCTGGCGTTGTGGGAATGATTGACCCCAACTTCTTCCTGTTCACGTTCGATAGCATCGTGAACGTCTTCTTGCAAATTGCTTTCGGAATTTTCTATATGCTTGTGCTGTTCGTGACTGTTGTTGTGTTTGCCATCAATTATTTGCTCGCCAGCATCGGCGTATTATTCTTTCCTTTCGGCGTGTTCTTTTACTTTGTTCCGCCATTGCGCGACATTGGGCGTTTCATCATCAGCAAGCTGATGTTCGTCCTGTTCTTGCCGTTTTTTGCGAGCTTAGTGCTCTTGGGAGCTTCCCAGCTCGTTAAGGTCGGCGCGTTCAGTAGCATCAAGATTCTCTTAATGATTGGCGCGTTCAGCCTCGTCAACGTATTGATGATTTTGCTTGCGCTGCTCGCCATCGCGCGAGGAGTAATGGGCGTGATGCGGACAGACATCGCTCGGGGCGTCCTGTTCCTCAAAGGAAATTTCCTGCAGGGAAACACGCCGAAAAAGCCAGCCGAGCCCGAAGGCAGGGAATATTGGAGCCGTGTACATAGCGATTATCCGGGCTACGAGCGGAGGCAACGATGACTTACGAGATTCCTCAATCGTTGCAATACAAAGAACGCATCGTGTTCAACCTGACGCTTGAGCAGTTCATTTACGCAGCAGGATTCGGCATGGTTGCCTTCCTATTGTATGCAAAACTCCCATACGGCATTCTTGCGCGGATAGCGATTGCGTGCATTCCTGCGTGTTTGGGCCTGCTGTTTATGTATTTCGACCTCTGGCAGAAAGTCAGCGATTTCTGGGCGTGGTATCGCTTCCGCAAGGCAACAATGTTCAGCCCAGAACTCAAGAAATATCTCAAGCTTAACGCCATCGAAGATTCTTGCTATTACGTTCAAACAAAAAGTGGAGAAAAGCGCGTTGCAGTCCTGAAAATAGAGCCATTGAATTTCAAAATCAAGCCAAAAGACGAGAGGGACAGCATCATTCACTCATTCCAGAAACTCCTCAACGCCCTTGACTTCCCCATCCAGTTCGCAATGTACACGGACGACCTGAACCTGACTAAATACATACGCGAGTTGAGTGATCGCGTCCAAAAAACCAAGAATGCCGTCTGCCAGGACTTGTTCAAAGCACACACCAACGCCCTTGATTCCTTGATGAAAGAACGCTTGTCGGCAAACAGGCGATTCTTCATCGCCGTCCAAGAAAGCGCAATGGGATTGGAGGCGCAACTGCGCATTCTCGAAGAATTGTTGCGAGGAATGAACCTCAAAAGCACGCGCTTAGGAGGCAGGCAACTCATCCGACTGCTCATCAAGTTCTTCAACAACCCACGAGGCAGAACAGAACTTTTGAAGAAACGCAAGACGCTCTACAACATTGTCGCTCCTGAATGCATCGAGAATCGTCCTGACTTCATCAAAGTGAACGAATACTACAACCGCATCATCTCGGTCATTGGCTACCCTCGAATGGTCGAGGAAGGTTTCTTGGACAAAATCATCACGGCAACAGGCAATTTTGACCTCAGCATTCACGTCGAGCCATTCCCCACAGAAACCACACTCATAACACTGAACAAGGAATTGCAAAAACAGCGCGCAGACCTGTATGCTGCCGAAATGAAGCACAGCTTCCAGCCAAGCTTGGAAATCCAGTATCAAGACACGCGAGGCGTTCTGGACAGCATCCAGAAAGGAGAGGAAAAACTGTTCAACGTCAGCCTTTACGTCAACGTCAAGGCAAAAGACCTGAAAGAACTCGACATTCTCACAAGAACAATCCAGTCGCAACTCAACAGCATTCTCATCATTCCAAAAACTCCGAAGTATCGAATGGCGCAAGGACTAAAGTCAGTAATGCCCTTTGCTTCGAACGAACTCGGCATTCGACGCAATATCACAACCCATGCTTTGTCGTCATTCTTTCCATTCACGTCTCCTTTCCTCATTCTTGAGAAAGGTGGCGTGTTTCTCGGCTTAAACAAGAACAGATTGCCTGTTATCAAGGATATTTTCTCTCTTGCAAACGCGAATGGCGCAATCCTTGCGACCTCTGGAAGCGGCAAAAGCTACACTGCAAAACTGATTATTTCGCGCTACTTGATGAACGGAACCAAAGTGGTCGTTATCGACCCGCAAAACGAATACTCCAAGCTGACGGAAAAATACGGCGGAACCGTCATCACAATAAGCAAGGACAGCGACACCATCATCAACCCCCTTGATCTCCTGAACCACACCTATGCCGAGAAGCGTCTGACGCTTCTTGACTTTTTCAAAATCATTTTCGGAGAACTCACTGAGCTCCAAAAAGCAATTCTCGACAAGGCGGCCAACGAAGCATATCGTGACGCAGGCATCACGCAGGCAAAATATTGGGGAAGAGTTCCACCAACGCTCCGCGACGTTTACCACAAGCTTGCAGCGATGGAAAAGAAGGCAACCGGCTTCGAAAAAGCAACCTATACTGCCTTACTGAACCGTTTGGAAATGTACGTGGAAGGCGTTTTCTCATTCCTAAACAACCAAACAAAGATGGACTTGAACAAGCCATTCATCACGTTCAACTTGGGTAATATGCCCAAGCAAGTCAAGCCCGTAATGATGTTCTTGATTCTTGACTACGTTTACACCAAGATGAAGCACGACAAGGAACGCAAACTACTTGTCATCGACGAAGCGTGGAGCTTGCTCGCCCGCGCAGAAGAAGAAGGATACATCTTCGAGATCGTCAAAACCTGCCGAAAATTCAACATGGGCTTACTGCTCATCACGCAAGACGTCGCGGACTTACTTAACGGAAAAGCAGGACGTGCAGTCCTCGCCAACAGCTCCTACACCATTCTTCTCAGACAAAAACCTGCCGTCATTTCAAGCGTAGAACAAATCTTTCACCTGAGCTATGCCGAGCGCGAACACCTTTTGACCGCCAATGTGGGTGAAGGCTTGCTCATGATGGAAAACGACCATCAAGAAATAAAAATCATCGCTAGCCCAGAAGAGCACAAACTCATCACCACGCGCCCTGACGAACTTATTTTGATGGAGCAGGAGAACACCGCTGACCTGCCTCTTGACGCGAAAAAACTCATCAAGGAACTCTTCCCGCTCAAGGACGTTTACAAAGTCAGCACGCTCGACCCCGTGCAGAAAGAATATCTTGAGAAGAACCAAGACAAGAAGTATGAAGAAAACAGCCTTCAACACCCTTACGCGAGCAATCACGGACTCTATCTCGTCCGCAAGAAAGGCAACGAAACCCCTGAGCACACCAGTTTAATGTGGTGGATTTACGAAGAACTGCTCAACTACACGGCGAACGTGCGGCTCGCGCCCGCCCGTTCCAACACCCTCAACCCCGACATCATCTTCAAGAACGAGGCAGGCAAGGACATCGCCATAGAGATAGAGACTGGCTCTAACTACAAGTTCAACAAGGACTACCTCCAGACCAAGATAGTCCACCTACACAAGGCGTATCCATCACGCTGGTGCATCTTCCTCACCACTAACTTCTGGCTGCAACGCTACCAGAACATCTCAACCGCTCCCGTGTATCTCCGCAAGCACCTGCGGGGCTTCTTCAAGCAGCAATTCCCCTCTGGAATCCACCCTCCCCTTAATACAACAAGCTCCCACCAAGCGCAAATCTCCGACGAGAAAAAATCTTCGTATGGCGGAGCTCCTCACGCGCATGGTGGCATTGAGAATCCCACCAAATGGAGCCGTGCACCATGAACACACACAAAATCGAGATCTTCCTGACCTGCGAACAGTTCGAGCTCGTCCAAGAAGCAGCTCATTACGTTGGTTGCGGTGACGACCTTGAACGCTACATCCTCTCAATCATTATGGAGAGGTGCTAAACGTGGGAAGGTCAATCTTTCGATGCATCAATCAGCAATGCGAAAGCACATTCGAAGCAAAAATCTGGGAACACTGTGGCTTCAACTGCCCAGTCTGCGGAACGTCAATCATCTGAATGGAGGTCACGAAAAATGGACAAGAAAGAAATCAAACAATTCGAACGCGAATACGTTGAGAAACTAGAAAAAGAAGGACTTGAATCAGCTAAAGCGCATTTCCGCGCGACATTTGCCGTAACCTGCTTTCAATGTGGTTATTGTGGCCCGACCAAAGCACCGCTTAACTGCGCAAAATGCGGCGCATATCTTGACTGAGGTGAACCATGACCACGTACGTTGAATGCCAGAGCTGTACGCGATGGAAACCAACCATCAACCCAAACACCGAATACTGTTGCGGAAAGAAGATGTGGCTTTGCCAGGAGAAACGAAGATGAGACACTGCAAAATCTGCAACGACCGGCTCGACCTCAACGACGACGTGCTCTGCTGTCTGTGCTCAAGTGGATGGAGGTAAAAATGGAACGATGTCACGAATGCTTCATGCCCTTAGACCAATACGATGAAGAAGAAGGACGCTGCTACAACTGCGGAAGACAAATGGGAATGCTCTGAAGCGCAAGATCTAAAAAGAGCACAATACTCGGAGGAACAATGGCAAAATACACAGGAAAATGCGTCTGCGGAGAACTGCTTGAGAAGGCATACAATCCTGACCTGAAAATCGTGTTCAACAACTGCTTCAGATGTTTTCCAATCTACGAGCGATGGACGGGTCAGAAAACCTAACAGAAAGGTTTAAATACTCCGTATACGTTCTGTATACAGATGGTATACAAAGAGGGTAAGACTGCACCTGCACGTATTTTAGTAACTTCTAAACCTTTGATTCAGAAAGTGATTAAACTCTTGAAAAAGGAATCAAGAGGACGGATATCCACTTCGGTTGCCATCGAAGAATCGTTGAAGTTTTATCTTGCAAAAAGAGGTGTGCGTAATGTCAACCGCTGAAGCGCCACCGTGGAAGAGCGACCCTCGAAATATGGGCAGGAACATTTATCGTCTGTGTGGGTATATGGCAATGTTTCCTGCACGCGTCCCTAATTACTTTATCAGAAAGTATTCTGAACCTGGTGATGTAGTGTTTGATCCTTTCTCAGGTAGAGGCACCACGGCGATAGAAGCCTGCTTTGAGGGCAGAATTGGCATTGGGCGCGACAAGAATCCTCTGGCCTTTGTTCTAACAAAGGCACAAACTGGAGTTCCCTCACGTGGAAGAATTCTTTCACGCATTGCTAAGTTGGAAAAAGAACACGCGAACTCTCCAAAAAATAAAGAAGAAGTTTCGTGGGCGATTGATATGATTTTTCACACTCGTACACTAAATCAGCTTATGTTCTTGCGGCGAAAATTGCAATGGCAAACAAACACAGTCGACGCGTATATTATGGCACTTCTTTTAGGAATTCTGCACGGTCATTCAGAGGGTTACCTTTCATTACCTATGCCTAATACATTCTCCTACAGCCCTAACTATATCAAAAATTACGTTGCAAAGCATGGCTTGATTAAACCGAACAGAGATACATTTGCATTATTGCGGAGGAAGCTTGAACGTGCTTATGAACGTCCACCAATAAGAGGGAAGGCATATTTGGGAGATGCGAGAAGTTCGGGACGTATTCGCCCAAAATCAGTCGATTTGATAATCACAAGTCCACCTTACACGCGTTTGATCACTTATGCAAAATTTAATTGGATACGTCTTTGGGCTTTAGGGTATGATGATGCACGAGATATCGAAAGAAAATTATTCACTACCAGCTCCGAGCCGAAATATTATGATTTCATGAGGGATGTCATTGCAAACTGCGATAAAGTATTAGCTGATGGTGGTAAGCTCGTTCTCGTGATTGGAGACGTTCAAAAGAAAGATAAATCAAGTGCACTAAATCTTGCCGAAGAAGTTTGGAAAAACTGCGCCCAACCATTAGGCTTCAAGAAAGTCGAGGAAACAATTGCGGACGTAATCAGTGATAATAATAAAGTGACAAAGATTTGGGGTAAAACAAGAGGAAACGCCACAAAGGTGGATCGAGTTCTAGTTTTGAGTAGAAATTAATATTCAGGTATGTCTTTCAGGCTCATAAATGACATAACTAATGTCTGAGCAACTCGCTTCAATTCCTCACTCTTCTGCGCTTCATCAAATGCTGGTTTACGCGCGGTATTTTCTTGCTCGGAAGAGTCTTGTGTTTGCTGCGGCTCAGTATATTCGCCGCGTTCCGCTTCGAATTGTTGATAGAGATGATAAGCAATATACGAGTTATATTTCTCGCGCAAGGTAGTGACGGTTGTGGTTGTTTGCCCTTCAGTCAAACGTCGATTAATTTCACGAGTAATATGCTCGTTGTCAATATTAATGAACAATCGCAGTAGATCTCGGCCAGTATCGTCTGTAGCGAGTTCAAATTTTCCTACTGATGTATCATCCCACACAGGGTCAAAGTTTGTCCATTGTATCTTTGTGATGGGGATGATTTCATAATTGGGAAGGGTGATAGTTGTTTCACCACCCACTTTCGGCAACTTTGGTTCCGGTGGCTCGACAATCGAGTATTCCCTTGTGTCTGAGAGCGATGTCCCATCGTTCAGTTTGACTAAACAGTTTAGCTTTCCTGTTGCACCAACACTAGCATCTTCGGGAACTTCGAGTGTGATATGAAATCTGCCGTTAGCTGGTTCAGTAAAGCCGATGAATTTTGCTTGAGGGTTGTTTGATTCGACGACCAGCTCTGCTTTACGTTCTGCTCGAGAAAAGAGGTCATTCGGTCCATCCAAAGCAATGCTGATGACGTTTTTTCTTCCTTTTCTCAGACGTATCGGGCTGCTACGTAAGATTTTCAACTCCTTTGGAGGGTCATTTGGCTTAAATTCAGGTGGTTGGATAACTACCACTGCCCTCTCATCTTGTATGGGTGTCGAAATCTGCTCACCTTCAAGCTTAAACACCGCACGAACAGGGTCAAAGGTAGGTGCGTTCTCTTCCGCATAAAGAATAACTGGCAAACGTCCGTTTTGTAGCTCCGCTTTGTCGAACGATGCACTAATACGCGCTTCCTTTGGAATGCTTATAGTAAGTTTGACTTTGTTCTTACGACGTGTCAGCAACGTATCAGGTCCGTCGATTTCAAGCGTGATGCGCTTTGATTTGTCTTTTACAATTTCGAGAGGGTCTTGTTTTGAAGGGACGCGCAACTTTGTTGGGGGATCGTTTGGATTGTACTTCTCAGTCTTTCTACCTGGGCCCGTTTGAGTGGTCTTTTCGGTTTTTCCGCCAAAACCAGGCATAATTCCAACGTTGATGAGTCTATCTAAGATGTCACGCACTCTCTTTGTACTTTCGTCGTTGCTCGTGACGAGGGTTTGGCGCAGAAGATTTCTTTCCCATTCTTTGAGTTCTTCGTCTTCTTCGATACACTCGATGATCTTGCTCCTGAGGTCTTCGATTGCCGTGCCTTCCTCGAGCATTTCTTCTCGACCTGAGGTGAATAGGTTATCTTTCATATCCACGCTGAGTTCATCGATAACAACTTGAACAAGAAGGAATTCACTGAGCGTCGGCATTTTCATGCGTTTGGCGATTAGTGCACGATCAAGTGCGCCGTGACGCTGCCCGTTTTGCGTGATAACTATGGTGTGACGGGAATTGTCTCTTTCCAAATAGTTTTTCAGAGGTCTTCGTTGAGGTTTTGTTTTGTCAAACATCACCCAATATCTGATGAGAAGTTTTCCTCCGTCAGTCATGAGGCGTGTTGCCTGTTGTTTGTATGCGACGTCTTTGCTCTTAAGAAGTGTTGCTCGTGCACCGAACATGTTTCGGTCAAAGTTCTCTTCTCGGCTTTCTCGTTCGTCCTCAAGTCGGAAAGGCAGGACAGGGTCAAAGAGATAGTTGCGGAAAATCATGTAACCGCCTCCTCGCGAAAGATTTTGCCATGACTCTGCTTCGTATGCGATGTGGATAATTTTAGTCCCGGAAACAAACTCCATGCCTATACTGTCTGAGCGAGCTCGCGGAACACTCTTGTTTGAACGACCCAGATAGGCGTGGAACGAGGCCTTTGCGAGCACTTCACTTTGTGTTTCTTCATCCCAGACATAACGTGGTTTAAATTTCTTGACAACCGTCCAACCAATTTCATCTGGCTTTTCAGCTTTCGGGTTCGGTCTTGAGAGGATAATTGTGTATGGGCAGAATCGGTATGTCGAAGAGCCACCGTGCCCGAATGTTCCGTGCAAATGTGTTGAGTGGATTTTACCGCTTTTTCCGAGCTTAAGAATTTTCTTCGTAAACTCGTCTGCGGCAATGCCGATACCGAAGTCGCGGACAACGATGGTTGGGGTTTTCTCGTTGCCGGAGTCGACAAAGCTCACGATAACGGTGTTTTCTGCGAATTTGGTTCTCGTGGCGCTCGCGATTTGTGTTGAATACTCTGCGGTATCGCCTGCTGGAATGTTGAACCACTTCCCGACAGCATCTCGGGGACTTGCTGGCTGTGGCTTTTCATTACGTTCTTTTTCCTTGAGCTCGATGCACGCATCAAATCCGTTAGTAATTCGCTCGATGATTGGTGAGATCTTCACCTTTGTCGTGTTGACGTTTGCGGCATTGCTAAAGCTATCGCCTAATGGATACCACACAAACTCGTGTTGATCTGCATCGCGGGCACCGGGTTCGGCAATATCGAGTGTTTTCAGAAACGTTTCGACTGCTTCCGGCGTGGTAAGGGTCATTACTTTCTTCAAAAGTTCCGCGTCACGTTTGTCGTCAAGTGCCATATTATAAGTCACGTACCACTGAATAATCATTGCGTGCGTCATTAACTATGCCAAGTTCGCGGAGAAGTGCGAGTTTGCTTCCAGCCAGCGTTGCGGCGAGATTCTTAGCACGGTCTTCGTTAGGATTCTTTGCGACGAATTGCTTGAATGGAGCATAAGCAAGGAACCAATTACGAAGCTCTTCACTTTTTGTTGGTTTCTTTTTCAGAAATACAGCGAAGTCCTTCAGCACACGGTATTCGCCAAATCCCCTTTTCTCAGCTTGCTTCACATAATTGATAAACCACGTTCTTTCTTCATCAGTCAGCTGCTGAATTGGCTGTTGTTCATCGAAAATCTTGTTTGGCAGCGCGATGAATTCTGCTCCTGCAACAGTCAATACAACCTTAATCTTGTCCCAGCCACGCGAAGGCAAGTTATCGATGAGGTTGTCGCCCATCTTGAAGGCGATGAGCCCGAGATCGCTGTATGCTTGTAGAAAGTGAAGTGCCAAGCGACCGAGTGAGGACGGTTCTTCGACATCCTTCGGAAATCCGCGGTATTGCGTCAAGCTTGCTGCGATAAACGCAGGTTTACATGCCGTAAGAAGGTCTTGGAGAGACGGTTCCTTGTTTGGTGTGCGAATGTTTTCGAGAATGCGGCAGGCGGCTTTGGCCGAGAAGAGCGTATTAAACCACGGATGCGTTCCGATAGTGCGTGTGTTTTCGTTGATGCAAATCGCGCCTTTTTCAACGACTTTCATTTTGGAAGGTTTGCTGAGAAGATTGCTTGATGCGGTGCTGATGTTCTCGAGTGGTTGATTTTTTCTTGTCAATTCACAGAGAGGGCAGCCGCGGGAATTCTTGTTGAGATCGAAGCCGTGCTTTTTTTCGCACTCGACCCAATTTGCGTCTGCGTTTTTTCCGAACAAGCCCATAACAATCCTGTATGAGTGGTGATTATTTATAAAGCTTTCTATTATTTTGAGGTATTTGAGGTTATTTGTGAATAACCTTGACTGTCCTTGCGGGGCGCAAACGTTCAGGTTTAGCTTGTTGTGTCCATCGATTGAGGCTGGTCTGTACTGGTTCTTCCACCCTGCCCACAGGATACCAAATGCACTTATGCTCTTTGAGGATGCGGATTTCTTTCTGGCTTTTGATGATGTCGTGGAATTTTTGTGGGAAAATGCGGTTCATGACTTGGTTGTATTCGTGGTCGTCTTTGCAGTAAAACTCGGCTTGCATGTCCCAGTTTCCGAAGCCGTGAACGACGAAGAACGTTTGCGGGATGCTTTTCAGGACTTCCATGAACTGTTTTCTTGTATGTGTATCAACGTATTTGAGCTTGAATAGGACGAGATGCCAGTTGTAGCCGAGCTTGCTCATGTCAATTAATGGTTTGAAGCCCATGATGATTTTGTTCTTCGTGAGGTAGTCGATGCGGTATGCGATGGTGTTCACGCTTGCTTTGAGTTTTCGTGCCAGCTCGTTATTTGTGACGCGTGCGTTACCTGCGAGTTCTTGGACGATTTGGTAATCGATTTGTTGTAGTTTGATGGTCTCGCAGAGCTTGATGCCCACGTCTGGCGGTGGTAGTGTTCTGCGCATGTCGGGGAGGACTGGGTAGGGCATTTGCCAGCTGTCGAGGCAGATGAACAGGCCGTCGTCAACGATTTCGTGTTCGAGGATGCTCGTGATTTGGCTGAACAAGAATTGGAATTGTTCCATGTCAGCAGCATTCACGCCAATAATAAGGTCATAACCGCCAGTCGTGGTGCAGAGCCAGTTGACGTGCGGAACACGCGCTACGCGCTCGATAAGCTCTTGTTCACGCTCTTCGGTCATGTGCTTGAGGTTGAGGCAGAAGTTGAAAATGCGGTGTCCTACGCGCTCCAGATTGATGAACGTGACAAAGCTCTTGATAACGCCTTGATCGAGCAGGCGTTGGACGCGGTAGCTGACGACTTGTTGAGAAAGTCCGAGTTTTGTGGCTATTTGAGAATACGGTTGACGTGCGTCTTTGTCCAGCTCGGCGAGGATTTTGCGGTCTCGAACGTCAATACTCAATAGTGGCCCCCACCACCTCTTCAAGCGTTTGTGAAGTAACCAATACTTATAAGCTTTCTTGTCAGGTCACAAAAAATCGAGCCGTGTAGTTTTAAATACAAAAACACCCTCTCAACAATTACCGAGTAAAGCACATCAACGGAAGATTTCAACAAACTTTTCCGAGTCATGGGTCTCACCGAAACAATAAGCACCGCCAAACTGCACGTCAGCCCTGAAGTAGCTGATCTTGTCAAAATTTACTGCGTTCTCAAAAGAAAGAAAATGAGTGACTTCACAACCGAAGTCTTGTCGCGTGAACTCCAGAACTTCAAGCAAAAGCTTGAGACTCTGAAACAACTGGATTAATCGCACATTCTTGCTACACCACACTTACGGCACTTTGGTTTTGCGCATTTGCGCTTTTGGACTTTGGCGCAAAATCGAGTGCATAAATACTTCGCCGTCTTCTATCGTTGTATGTCGAAAGCATACGAAATTCGTTTTCGTGCAACGCGGAGTGAGTACGAACGGATTTTTATGCAAGCTCAGATAAATGGGAGTAAAACACTCGCCAGCTTTTTCAGGAGTCGCGTATTCGGCTTAGGATTCAGCATTGAACAGAAGATAATCGAGAATAACAAGATTCTCAAACGCCTTGAACTGCACCTACTGGACAGGAAGGCGAAAGATAAATATATGACTGCCACTTCTGAAAAGAATATTCAGGAGTCACCAAAAAATCCTTAAAGTGCTCCATCTTTATCTTCTGTAGCCCATCGGAGGCTTACAACTATCTATTTAAATGAAGTTGTAAGCCCTCAGGTGGGTGACTACACAATAAGGAATTGTGGTCACCTCAGCAGTCGCTTTTGTTCTTTGATGTATTTTTTTATGAACCATTGAACAAAAATAAAGTCCATGTGCTTGATTTGTGCTCGTTCAAGTGCGGTGTAGTATCCTGCACGCCCTTCGTAATGAATGTTAAGCAGTGGATAGTTTTTTCTATGAAGTACAAAGTTCATCAGTAGGCGTGAAATGCGCCCGTTGCCGTCTCCAAACGGGTGAATAGTGACGAATTTCAAATGGACAAGCGCAGCCAATACTGTTGGGTGGAGCTTCGTTTTGCTTTTATCGTACCATTTGAAGAAGTCCTGCAGGAGCGGATATACTTCCACGGGCGAAGGGGGCAAAAACGTACTACCCGAGATGGCTACCTGATGCGCTCTAATCTTGCCTGCGAGGTCCGGCTTTGTTACTTGGAAAAGCTTCTTATGCCAATAGAGTACGAGCGAGTAAGAGATATCTTTCTTCGTTTTGAGCATTTCATCAAATAGTGCCTTGTGGGCCTCTGCTTCTTTTACATCGCGAATAGATTTAGCTTTTGGAGTGATTCCTCTTGTAAGTAAGTCTGCAGTTTCGCGCAAAGACAGTGTTGAACCTTCAATTTTTTGCGTGTCATAAGTAAAATGGATCGCGAACTTCTCTAATTCTTCTTCACGCGCTGAAGGTGGAGTTCGCCTGGTTTCTTGCGCAAATGCCTTCTTTATCTTTTCAAGAACAGGATACCATCTTTCTTGATACAATTGGCTCAGAAACTCCTTTTTCAAGTCCTCAATGTTCTTAGGCAGTTGCTTGCCGAGATAGTGCTCCCGCTTCTCAATCTTCCCATCCTTGCGGATGGTGTGTTCCAAGTAATAGTAGGTCTGCTTTCCTATTGTTCTTTTACGGATAATTGCCATAGACGAAGCATTACCACTACATATTTATAAATATTTGCTTTTTTAGCAAAATGTAGGGGTAAGAACGGAAAAGAATAAATATAACCCTATTATTTATCAAACAAGATTCTTGCACCAATGAGAAACAAGTATCTGCTTACGAAGAGGGTGCTGCTTTCCAAACAGGGCTTGAAACAACCTATTTAAATAGGTTTTAAATACTCGCATTTGATTATCGGAGGACACATGCCAACTGACCGAAGAACAATGGACAAATTGAAGAGAGGATATCGTGATGAGCTTGCAGCCTTGGAAGAGAAATGCAAAGGTGGCAATGCGACTGCGGAAGAATACAAGCAGCTGAAGAAGCTTCGTGATAGGATGAAATAAGTATTAATCTCGGCGTCGCTTGTGCTTGAATCGCTTCCAGAATTGATTATGGGGCCTGGTATTGCCGCGGTTGTCTTTTGAATCGCCCCACGCCGGTTTATTTGCCTTGCCAGGCTGGTGTTTTCTTGCACCATCATTGCCATGGAACGGCCGGCCGTGCGCAGGGCCTGCGATCTCAACCACTTTCTCAAAGGCAGAAGGTTGTGCGAAAGCGATCTGCCGCCTGAGATTGCGCACGATGAGCGCGAAATCGCGATTATCCTGCGGGGTGACGAATGTGACCGCATCGCCTTTCGCCCCTGCCCGCGCAGTACGCCCGATGCGATGGACATAATCATCAGCGGTTTGAGGCAGGTCATAGTTGTAGACGTGCGATATGTTATCGATGTGCAGGCCGCGCGAAGCGACATCTGTCGCGACGAGAATGCCGATACCGCGCTTGTGCAATGTCGTGATCGCTTGTATGCGTTTGCCCTGAGAAAGGCCGCCGTGGATAGCGGTCGCGTCGATTCTTTGCGCGCGCAGCCTCTTTGCGACCTTGTCACAGTTGCGCCGTGTCGCGCAAAAGACAAGCGCGATGCCAGGGGTTTCGTTCTTGAGGCAATGCACCAATAGGGAGAATTTGTCTTGATTGGAGATCGCGTATGCACGCTCAATAAGAAGGGTTGTGTCAACCTGGGTTTTTGTCTGCACTGAAACCGGCGAGTTCATGTAGCGATGGACCAGGGAACGCAGCCGTGGAGATACTGTCGCGCAAAAGAGCAAAGTCTGGCGCTGCTTGGGCGTCTGGAGCAGGATCTTCTCGACGTCGTCGATGAAACCCATGTCCAGCATGCGGTCTGCTTCGTCAAGCACAACGTAGCGGACCGAGCTGAGCTTCACACCCCGTGAAATCACGTCAAGGAGCCGTCCAGGCGTCGCGACAACAACGTCTGCCGTGCGGAGCGCGTTTATCTGCGACCCGATTCCGACTCCGCCAAAGACCGGAACAATCCTGAGAGAAAGGTATTTTGAGAATCCACCCAGTGCCTCACTCACCTGCACGCAGAGTTCGCGGGTTGGCGTAAGGATCAATGCACGGATCCCTTGGCCAGGAGAGAGCCTACTGAGTATTGGGAGCCCAAATGCAGCGGTCTTTCCTGAGCCGGT
>Ga0247727_10003282_pt1 | contig 35959 bp, 33 predicted proteins | sample WisWelCaveWW1625_FD_202498 | JGI IMG/M metagenome (GOLD analysis project Ga0247727, IMG submission 202498) | Biofilm microbial communities from Wishing Well Cave, Virginia, United States - WW16-25 | ecosystem: Environmental > Aquatic > Deep subsurface > Groundwater > Cave microbial mat | place...
CACCGGCTTGCAGGGCTTCACTGCCGTCGTCTTCTCGGACGAACTCACGCACGCTGACTGACCTGGCGAGCGCGCGGGGACGTAACCATACGGCGCCGGCCGGGTTGCCTCGCGCCCGAGGCACGCCCGACCGGCGCTTATGCTTCGTCGGAGCGCCGTCCGGGTCAGGCCTTCGCGGGCTTGTAGAGGGCGGCGGCAACGATCCCGATCACCACGCAGTAGGCGAGCGTCGACAGAAACCACTTCAGGGCCAGGCTGTACGGGATCGGGTAGATCACGTAGCTGTCGTACGAGTTGCTGATGCCGAAGAAGAGCCCGATGATCGCCCCGTAGCGCGCCCCCTCCGCCAGCCCCTTGCCCTCGTAGCCGCGGGCGAAGACGTAGCAGAAGAAGAAACTGAAGAACGCGGCGGTCACGAACATGATCCACATCTTCGACATCATCTCCGCCTCGGGTCGCCAGACCGACGCGAGCGAGGCGTAGGTCGGCGCCAGCCATACCTGGTGGATCAGATAACCCAGGGCCTGGCCGACGACGTAGACGGCCACGAAGGCGAGCAGCAGCTTCTTCCAGTCGATCGTCATGATTCGATTCTCCTCCCCTTTGCCGCGACGCCTCTCCTCGATGGAGAACCGCCGGCAACGGAAACAGCCTTCCGCACGGAGTACGAACCTTCCCGTGGGCGGACCCGCCCGGGTCAGGCGTCGGCTTCTGTACGGAGGTGGCTCATTCTAGGCCTGGCTCGCGCCGTGGCAAGGGGAAAGAACGGCCGGAAGGAGCGGAGAAGAACGGGAACGGAGGAGGAACTACAGGCAAAGGGTTTTCTGGACTGAACTTTCGGGGGGCTGAGCGCCCCCCGGGCCCCCGCTGACTAGAGTCGGGCGCCGCCGGCGACTTCGACGACCTGGCCGGTGACGAAGTCGGCGGCGGGGGAGGCGAAGAACAGCACGGCCCGGACGACGTCCGCCGCGTCGCCGGCGTGGCCCACCGGCACGCGGTCGCTGAGCAACGTATCCGCGGCGGCTTTGCCCTTGTCGCCGCTCTCGTCCTTGAGGAGTCCCGGCGAGACGACGTTGACCGTGATCCCGCAGCGGGCCTCCTCGAGGGCGAGCGCGCGGGACAGCGCCACGACGCCGGCCTTGGCGGCGCCGTAGGCGGTCATCTGCGGTTCGCCCTGCGTGCCCGCAGCGCCGACGGCCGCCAGGTTCACGATCCGGCCGAAGCGCCGCTCGCGCATGTGGGGCACGACCAGCCGGCACATGTGGAAGACCGAGTCGAGGTTGGTGGCCACGATCCGGCGCCACTCGCAGGGCTCCATCTCGACGAGCGGGTTCCAGTGGAAACGGCCGACGGTGTTGACGAGCACGTCGATGCGGCCCCACTTCGCGATGGCGCGCTCGACGAGGCCGCGCGCCTCGTCGAAGTCGGTGACGTCGGCGCGCACCGCGAGGCCCTCGCCGCCCGCCTTCTGCACCTCCACGGCCACCGCCTCCGCCGCCCGCTCGTCACGCCTCGTGTTGACGACCACACGGGCCTTCTCGGCGCCGGCGGCGCAGGCCAGCGCGCGGCCCAGCCCGCGACCGCTGCCGGTCACGAGGAAGACACGGCCGCGCAGGCCGTCGTCGTTCATTTGCCGGTGATCCGCACCATCTCGGTGGTGGTGGTCGCGCCGCGGAACACCTTCTCGATCGCGGCCTCCTTGAGCGTCCGCAGCCCCTCCTCGCGCGCGGCCTTGAAGATCTCGAGCGAGCTCGCCTGCTGCGAGACGAGACGGCGGATCTTCTCGCTCATCGGCAGGATCTCGTAGATCCCGGTGCGTCCCAGGTAGCCGGTCTCGCGGCAATGGAGACAGCCCTTGCCGCGGCGGAAGCGGTAGGGCTTGAGCTTCTCGAACGGGATCTTCATCGCCGACGCCTCGCCCTCGGTCGGCTCGTACTCCTCGCCGCAGTGCTTGCAGTTCTCGCGCATCAGCCGCTGGGCCACCACCCCGATCAGCGTGGAGGTGATCAGGAAGTGGGGGACCTCGAGGTCGAGCAGGCGCGTGATCGAGGAGGGGGCGTCGTTGGTGTGGAGCGTCGAGAGCACCAGGTGGCCGGTGAGCGCGGCCTGGACCGCGTGGTCGGCGGTCTCCTTGTCGCGGATCTCGCCGACCATGATGATGTCGGGGTCTTGGCGCAGCACCGTGCGCAGGCTGGAAGAGAAGGTCACGTCGATCTGCGGCCGCACCTGCACCTGGTTGAAGTCCTCGAACACCATCTCGATCGGGTCCTCGATCGTGACGATGTTGACCTCTGGACTCGAGAGGTGCTTGAGCACCGAGTAGAGCGTGGTGGTCTTGCCGCTGCCGGTGGGACCCGTGACCAGGATGATCCCGGTCGGGCGCGCGATGAACTCGTTGAACTTGGGCGCGTCGTGCGGCGAGAGGCCGAGCTCGTCGATCGTCTTCAGCAGGATGTCGGGGTCGAAGATGCGCAGCACCGCCTTCTCGCCGAACGCGGTCGGCATGGTGCTGATGCGCAGCTCCACCTCGCGGCCGCCCTGGTCGCGCTTGATGCGGCCGTCCTGGGGCCTTCGCTTCTCGGCGAGGTTGGCGCCCGAGAGCAGCTTGATGCGCGAGACGACCGCCTCGTAGACGATCTTCGGGATCACGTGGACGTCGTGCAGCACCCCGTCGATCCGCAGCCGGACCAGCGTGAGGTTGCGCTTGGGCTCGAAGTGGATGTCCGAGGCGCGCTGCTCGAAGGCGTAGCCCAGGATGTGGTCGAGCGCCTTGACCACCGGCGCCGCCGCCGGGTCGAGGTCGGTCGCGGCCTTCGAGAGAAACTCCTGGTTGCCGAGGTCGACGGTCGCGATGCGGCTCTCGCTGAGCTGCTTCTCGGCGTGCTGCAGGCTCGACTTGAGGTCGTAGAAGCCCTTGTTGACCGCCTCGACGTCGCTGCGCGTCGCCACCACGCGGTCCACCTCGAGGCCGGTCACGCGCCTCACGTCCTCGAGCGGGAACGGAGCGAACGGGTTGTGCACCGCGATCGTGATGCGGTCGCCGGACTTGCCGATCGCGACCATGCCGTGGCGGCGCGCGAACGGGCCCGCGATCGCCTTGGTGACCACGTCGAGGTCGAGGTCGAGCGGATTGATCTTGACGTACGGGAGCCCCGCGTGGGCGGCGAACGCCTGCGCGATCTGCGCGTCGCTCACGACGCCGAGCTGGAGCACGGCCTGCTCCGCCGTCATGCCGTTCACCTTCTGCGCGCGGCGCACCTTCTCCGCCTGCTCGGCGCTCACGACCTTCTGAGCCACCAGCACGGCGAGCAGCTCCGGAGCTTCGGGGGCCACCGGTGCGGTCTTTCTCGTGGAAGGAGTCGCCATGGACCGCTCGCGAGGATTATCGGAGCCGCTCCTGTGGGCGTCAAATGGCCGAGAGAGCGCGCTCACAGTGCCTGCGTTGCCGCAACCGACGCTGGCGTGCTAGCGTGGCCGGAACGCCCGGACCCCTGAATATGGCGAAGCCTCGCGTCACCCTCATCGGCGTGCCCCTCGATCTCGGGGCGGGGCGCCGGGGTGTCGACATGGGGCCCTCGGCGCTGCGCGTGGCCGACGTGAACGCGAAGGTCGCGGCGCTCGGCTACGCGGTCGAGGACTGGGGCGACCTGCCGGTGAGGATCCGGGAGACGCAAGGGCCCGGCGACCCGCGTCTCAAGTACCTGAAGGAGATCCTCGAGGTCTGCGTGCTGCTGCGCGAGCGCGTGGCCGAGGCGCTTGAGGCCGGAACGATGCCGATCGTCCTGGGCGGCGACCACTCGGTGGCGATGGGATCGATCGCCGGGCTCGCCCGCCACCTCAACGGCCGCCGCGAGAAGCTCGGCCTCATCTGGTTCGACGCGCACGCGGACGCCAACACCCCGGAGACGAGTCCGAGCGGGAACATCCACGGGATGCCTCTAGCCGCCGTGCTCGGCCACGGGGCGGAGAGCCTCGTCAACCTCGCCGGTTTCCTGCCGATGGTGGAGGCTTCGCGGGCGTCGCTCGTGGGCATCCGCGACGTGGATCCCGCGGAGCGCGCCACCGTGAAGTCCTCGGGGATCGGGGCCTTCACGATGCGGGACATCGACGAGCGCGGGATGCGGTCGGTCATGGAGGAGGCGATCAAGCGCGCCACCACCGGGACCTCCGGCATCCACGTCAGCTTCGACCTGGACGGGATCGACCCCGACTTCGCTCCGGGAGTCGGGACGCCCTCGCCCGGCGGCCTGTCGTTCCGCGAGGCGCACCTCGCCATGGAGATGCTCGCCGACACCGGCAAGGTGCTCTCCGCCGAGCTCGTCGAGGTGAACCCGATCCTCGACCAAAGGAACGGCACCGCGACGCTCGCCGTCGACCTGCTCTGCTCGCTGCTCGGCAAGAAGATCCTCTGACGCCGGGGGTCTGGGGGGCGGCAAGCCCCCCAAGTGAGGTTCGGCGCGCGAGGCTCGTGACGCAGTCATAGGCCATCGTCTTCCGCGGCGGTGCCGTTTCCCGGGGCGGGTCCGCAGCCAGACCGGTGACCCGCCCCGGGATCCCTCGGCATCCGCCGCTACCCGTGGCTTCGCGGCCGTGAGCCCTGCAGGGAATCAGCGTGCGTTGCCTGCTTCTGCGAACCGCTTTTCCAGGTTGGCGAGCACGAAGCTCCAGGCCTTGTCGAAGTACTGGTGCGCCTTGACCCATTCCTCGCCCGTGCCCCAGCCGAGCGCGAAGAGACGCACGCGCACCTCGCGTGGTCCCAGCGCTTCCAAGAGCAGCTGGACGTTCGTTCGCTGGGCCCGCACCGTCGGCAGGCTCGGCGGCGCGTTCCAGTCGAAGGCGAACGAGCGCATCGGGTCGACCGACAGGACCTTGCAGCCTTCAGAGCCCCGGGAGCCCGGCGGGGCGTCCTTGCTGAAGTAGATCTCGAAGGCTCCGCCCGGCACGGCCTCGACCCGGGCGTCCTCCGCGAAGAAGCTCTTCACTCCGTCGGTCGTGGTCCAGGTCTTCCACACGTCGGATAGGGGAGCCTTGACCACAGCCGTCTTGAAGATGATGCGGTCCAGCGGGTCGCCGGGCTTGCCCTTCGTGGCCGTCCAGTCGGGCGACACTCTGTCGCGGCAGTAGACGATCAGCCGGTTCAGCACGAGAGGCCAGTTGTGCTCTCCGAACAGGGTAAAGGCTTCGTCCCATCTCCCGCCCCCCTCGAACCCCTCCATGGCGAAGCGAAGGCGCGTGCGACCGGCCCGCCCAGGCGCCGGTTCCAGCCGCAGCTCGACCCAGGTCTTGATGGGCGGCCCGCCGAGCTCCGGTCCGAAAGGAGGCATCGGCCACTCGAACGCCACCTCGCGGTCGGGAACGAGGCGCAGGATTCGCGCACCCTTCGTGCCGTGGCTGGCCCCCTCGGGGTCGCCCGCCGGGTCGAAGATGATCTGGTAGCGGCCGCCGACCGCCGGGTCGATGTGGGCCCGGGGCGCGAGGAACCGGCGCGTGCCCTCGGCCGTCGTCCAGAGCTTGTAGACCTCGGCGGGCGGCACGTCGAGGGTCACCTCGAGAGAAATCGTCCGGTCCGTGCGGACTTTACCTGGGGGCGCCTCGGGTGCGAGCGAAACGGCCGCCGCCAGCAACAGGATCAGCATGCCTGACTCCTTCCGTCCAATGCCGTGGAGGGCGACTCTCCCCGCCCGGCTCCAGCATATGACCCGTCCAGGGATGCGTCGTTTTCGTCCCCAGCTCTCTCGTGGCGCCGCCGGGGCCGATCGGGTGCGCTCGAGGTCGCGGTTTCGTTGACAATCCCTCTATCCCTCTGGTAGTTTCGAGGTTCCGGTCGAAGGCGCGTGGCTCAGTGGTAGAGCGCTTCCTTGACACGGAAGAGGTCGGTGGTTCAATTCCACCCGCGCCTACCAGGCCCGCGGGGCCGATGACCGGACGGAGGAGCAAACGGACCTGACATGTTGACCTTCCAGTGATGTCGTCGCCGAGCACGCTCGAGCCTCTCGACACGACAGGTCCTTCCGGCGAGACCAAGCCGGCCGATTCCCCGATCGAGATCTACCGCCACTCGTCCGCGCACCTGCTGGCCGCGGCGGTGATGGAGCTGTTCCCGGACGCGCAATGCGGGATCGGGCCGCCGACGGACGACGGCTTCTTCTACGACTTCCTGGTCAGCCGGCCGTTCACGCCCGAGGACCTCGTCGCCATCGAGAAGAAGATGGCGCACATCGTCAAGCAGAACCGCCCGATCGAGAAGAAGCTCATCCCCAAGGCCGAGGCGCTCGAGCTCTTCGCGAAGAAGGGCCAGGCGCTGAAGTGCGAGCTGATTCGTGAGAAGTCGGGCGACCCCGTCCAGTGCTACACGATGGGGGAGTTCATCGACTTCTGCCTGGGGCCGCACCTGCCGTCGACGAAGGAGATCAAGGCCTTCAAGCTGAAGCCGGAGCCCGCGGCGGCCTACTGGAAGGGCAAGGAGGGCAACCCGTCGATGCAGCGCATCTACGGGTACGCCTTCTTCACCACGGAAGAGCTCGACCAGCACCTCCACCGCTTGGAAGAGGCGAAGCGCCGCGACCACAGGAAGCTCGGCCGCGAGCTCGATCTGTTCTCGATCGCCGACGAGACGGGCGCGGGTCTCGTGCTATGGCACCCGAAGGGGGGCTTCGTCCGCAAGCAGATCGAGGACTACTGGCGCGACGAGCACTACGCGGGCGGCTACGACATCGTCTACACGCCGCACATCGCGAAGCTCGATCTCTGGCACACCAGCGGGCACACCGAGTACTACAAGGCCAACATGTACTCGCCGATCGAGATCGAGAACGTCGCGTACCAGTTGAAGCCGATGAACTGCCCGTTCCACCTGACGATCTACAAGTCGCGGCTCCGGAGCTACCGCGATCTGCCGTATCGCTGGGCGGAGCTCGGGACGGTCTACCGCTTCGAGCGCTCGGGCGTGCTGCACGGCCTCATGCGCGTGCGCGGCTTCACGCAGGACGACGCGCACATCTTCTGCCGCCCGGAGCAGCTCGAGGCTGAGATCCTGCGCGTGCTCGACTTCACGACCAACATCCTCCGCACGTTCGGCTTCGACCGCTACGACATCTACCTCTCGACCAAGCCGGAGAAGGCGAGCGGCACGGACGAGCAGTGGAGCGTCGCGACGGCGGCGCTTCGGAAGGCGCTCGAATTGCGCCGCCTCGCCTACCAGGTCGACCCGGGCGAAGGCGTCTTCTACGGCCCCAAGATCGACATCAAGATCAAAGACTCGCTCGAGCGCGCCTGGCAGTGCTCGACGATCCAGGTCGACTTCCACAACCCGGCCCGCTTCGAGCTCGAGTACATCGCCGAGGACGGCAAGGCGCACGCGCCGGTGATGGTGCACCGCGCGCTCCTCGGCAGCCTGGAGCGTTTCTTCGGCGTGCTGATCGAGCACTACGCGGGTGCGTTCCCGCTGTGGCTCGCGCCGGTGCAAGCGGTGGTGGTGCCGGTGAGCGAGAAGCAGCAGCCCTACGCGCGCGAGGTGGGCGAGGCGCTGCGCCAGTCGGGCGTCCGCGTCCACGTGGACGACCGCAACGAGAAGCTGGGCTACCGGATCCGCGAAGCCCAGCTGCAGAAGGTCCCCTACATGCTCGTGGTGGGGGACAAGGAAGTCCTTGCGAAGAACGTCTCCGTGCGCCACCGCCAGGCGGGCGACCTCGGCCCGCGGGAGGTGGCGGCCTTCGGCGCGCGCGTCGTGCAACTGGCTCGAGAGCGCGCGGTCCGCGAGGAAGACAAGGGCGCGAGCGCAGGAGGTGTCTCATAGACAACAAGACGGTCCGCATCAACGACCGCATCCGGGCGAAGGAAGTCCGCGTGATCGACGAGGACGGCTCCCAGCTCGGCATCATGCCGCCCGGACAGGCGCTGATGCTGGCGGAAGAGAAGGGGCTCGACCTCGTGGAGATCGCCGCCGCCGCCGCCCCGCCGGTGTGCCGGATCATGAACTCCGGCAAGTTCTTCTACCAGCAGGCCAAGCGAGACGCCGAGGCGAGAAAGCACCAGCGTCACATCCAGATCAAGGAAGTGAAGTTCCGGCCCAAGATCGACGAGCACGATTTCCAGTTCAAGCGCCGCAACGTCGACCGCTTCCTGAACGACGGCAACAAGGTCAAGACGCTCGTGATCTTCCGCGGCCGCGAGATCGTCCACAGTGAGATCGGCCGCGAGATCCTGAACCGGCTGGCCGCCGAGCTGGGGGACACCGTTCTGGTGGAGTCGCCGCCCCGCCAGGAAGGCAACACGATGGTGCAGATCCTGGCGCCCAAGAAGGAAGCGGCGCCGGCCAAGCCGAAGCCGAAGGCGAAGGCGAAGGCCAAGGCCAAGCCGAAGAAGGCGGCTGGCGAAGCAGAAGCGGCGCCCGCGGCCGCGGAGACCGAGTGAGACCATGAGAAAGCCCAAAAAGAAGCTGAAGCTCAAGACGAAGCGCGCCGCGGTCAAGCGGTTCAAGGTGACGGGGAGCGGCAAGATCATGCGCCACCAGTCGATGAAGCGGCACATCCTCACGAAGAAGGCGCCGGGCCGCAAGCGCGGGCTGGGCCAGTCGGTGCGTGTGTCGGCCGCCGACGTCGAGCAGGTGAAGCGGATGCTGCTGGCGTAACCGAGCTGGAGTAGACTTGTCGTTCCAGGGCGGGCGCGAGCGCCCCGCCCGGCGCCCGTAGCGCCAGAACCCCAAGCCTCGCGAAAACGGGCAGCGGTCGAGCTGCCCGGGCCGGCGTCGCCGCCTGAAAGCGCGACGGGACGGGCCGCTCGTGGCCCGGGCCAGACGAAGGGACGTAAGCGTCATGCCGAGAGTCAAAAGAGGCGCCAAGCGGCGCGAGAAGCGCAAGAAGCTCCTGGCGCGTGCGAAGGGCTACTTCCTCGGGAAGAGCAAGCTCTACAAGTTCGCCAAGGAGGCGACCGATCGCGCCGGCAACTTCGCCTACACCGGCCGCAAGCGCAAGAAGCGCGATTTTCGGCGGCTGTGGATCATCCGCATCAACGCGGCCGCGCGCGCGCACGGGACGAGCTACAGCCAGCTGATGGCGGGCCTCAAGCGCGCCGGCATCGCGCTCGACCGCAAGTCGCTTGCCGAGCTCGCCGCGCGTGACGACGCGGCCTTCGGCCAGCTGGTTCAGGCGGCGAAGTCGGCCCCAGCCAGCGCCTGAAGCCGACCACTCCAGCCGCGATAGAGTATCGGGGTTTTGGGGGAAACGCCCCTTCGAAAGAGACGATGGCTGAGCCCGTCCAGAAGCTCCGCGACACGACGCGCGCGCTGCGTGCCGAATTCGAGACGCTGATAGCGGCAATCTCGGACTCCGCCGCGCTCCAGACGCTGCGCGACCGTTTCCTGGGACGCAAGTCGGGCGCCCTCTCGGGCCTGCTGAAATCGCTCGGCCAGCTGGCCGAAGCGGAGCGGCGGGAGCTCGGCCAGGAGCTGAACGCACTCAAGTCCGAGATCGAAACCCGTCTCGAGGAAGCGCAGGCCCGGCTCGAGCAGCGGCGGCGCCAGGACGCGCTCGTCCGCGAGCGCCTCGACGCCACGCTTCCCGGACGCCACCCTCACGTCGGCCGGCGGCACCTGCTCACGGTCGTGCGCCAGGAGCTCGAGGACATCTTCGTCGCCATGGGCTACGAGGTGTACGACGGGCCCGAGCTCGAGGACGACTTCCACAACTTCGAAGCCCTCAACATGCCGCCCGACCACCCGGCCCGGGACATGCAGGACACGTTCTACCTGGAAGGCCACGGCGGCCTGCTGCTGCGCACCCATACCTCGTCGGCCCAGATCCACTACATGCTCGAGAACGAGCACCCGCCCGACGTGCGCATCATCTGCCCTGGCAAGGTGTTCAGGCGCGACAGCGACGTGACTCACGTGCCGATGTTCCAGCAGGTGGAGGGCCTGGTGGTGGGGAAGGGGATCCACGTCGGCCACTTGAAGGGCACAATCGAGGCGTTCCTGCACGCGATCTTCGGCGAGGCGTACCCGGTGCGCTTCCGCGCCTCGTACTTCCCCTACACCGAGCCCTCCGTCGAAGCCGACCTCGCCTGCATCGTGTGCGGCGGGTCGGGCCGCCTCGAGGACCGGAGCGCCTGCCGGATCTGCAAGACGACGGGCTGGCTCGAGATCCTCGGCTCGGGCATGGTGAACCCCGCGGTGTTCGAGGCCGTCAACGCGAAGCTGGGCCGCGTGGTCTACGACCCCGAGCAGGTGACCGGCTTCGCCTTCGGCCTCGGCATCGAGCGGGTGGCGATGGTTCGCCACAGCATCGACGACATCCGGCGCTTCTACGAGAACGATCTGCGCTTCCTGGAGCAATTCCCCTCGTGAAGCTCCCGCTCTCCTGGCTGCGCGAGTTCGTCGCCTTCGAGGCGGAGCCGCGCCGGCTCGCCGACAACCTGACCGCGGCGGGCCTGGCGGTCGACGGGGTCGAGCTGCTGGGCGGCGAGACCGTCCTCGAGCTCGACATCACCACGAACCGTGTCGACTGCATGAACGTGTACGGCGTGGCGCGCGAGGTGGCGGCGCTGTATCGGAAGCCGTTGCGGCCTCCGGAGACGGCGGTCGCAGTGGCGGGAGCGCCGGCGGCCGAGTCGCTCGACGTCACGATCGAGGCGGGCGACCTGTGCGGGCGCTTTTGCGCCAGGCTGCTCGAGGTGAAGGTCGGCCCGTCGCCCGCCTGGCTCCGCAACCGCCTCGAGCTCGTGGGCATCCGCTCGATCAACAACGTCGTCGATCTCACCAACTACGTCATGATCGAGCTGGGCCAGCCGAGCCACGCCTTCGACCTCGCGCGCGTGCCGGGCGGGGCGCTCGTCGTGCGCTGGTCGCGGGAGGGCGAGCGCGTCACGACGCTCGACGGAAACGAGCGGAAGCTGCCGGCGCAGGTGGGCGTGATCGCGGGCAAGGGCGGAGAGCCCCCGCTGGCGCTCGCCGGGATCATGGGCGGCGCTTCGAGCGAGATCCAAGAGGCGACGCGGACTGTGGCGCTCGAGGCGGCCTGGTGGGAGCCGCTCGCCGTGCGGCGCGCGGCGCGGGCGCTGGGCATGCACACCGATGCGTCGCACCGCTTCGAGCGGGGCGCCGACGTCGCCGCCGGGCCGCTCGCGCTCGATCGGCTCGCACACCTGGCGGTGAAGATCGGCGCGGGCAGCGCCCGCCCCGGCCTCGTCGAACGCAAGGCGGGGGAGCGCGCGGAGCGGAGCGTCCGTCTGCGACCCGGTCGCGTGAGCGCCCTGCTCGGCGTCGAGGTGCCGCGGCCGCAGCAGCTGCGGACGCTCGAAGCACTCGGCTTTCTCGTGAGCGGCTCGAGCGACGAGACCACGGCACTCGTGCCGTCATGGCGGCTCGACGTGGTGGGCGAGGCCGACCTGGCCGAGGAAGTCGGGCGGCACTTCGGCCTCGACAAGATCCCCTCCGCCCTGCCAGCTGCGGGCCGCGCCGGTGTGTTGCCAGAGTCGCAGCGCCGCGAGCGCCGGATGCGCGAGATCCTGACCGGGATCGGTCTGACCGAGGTCATCAACTACGCCTTCGGCGCGGGGTGCGATGTCGCTCCCGCCCCGGGCGTGGGCCTGGCCAACCCGTTGAGCGTCGAACAGGACACGCTGCGCAGCTCGCTCGTGATGCCTGGCCTGGTCACGACGCTCCGCAGCAACCTGCGCCTCGGCCGGCGCGACGTCGCCGTGTTCGAGCTGGGGCGGGTGTTCCTCCCGGAGCCGGAGCGACCGCGCGAGGAGCGGCGGCTCGCCGTGCTGCTCTCGGGCCAGTGGCACCCGCGGCACTGGTCCGCTCCCGCGCGCACGTTCGACCTGTACGACGTCAAGGGTGTCGTCGAGCTGCTCTTCGAGAGGTTGGGCGAGCCCGCGCCGCGGCTCGACGGCGAGAGCGCGCCGCCCGAGTTCCTGCACCCGGGGCGCAGCTTCCGCCTGATGGGCGGGGGCCGCGGCGTGGGCTACGCGGGCGTGCTGCACCCCGACGTCCGGTCCCGGCTCGAGCTCAAGGACGAGGCGGTGGTCGTCGAGATCGCCGTGGAAGGCTTGCTCGAGACGGTCGTCGGGATCGCCCGTTTCCGCGCGCTCGACCGCTTCCCCGCGGTCGAGCGCGATCTCTCGATCCTCTGCGACGAGCAGGTCCCCGCCGCGGAAATCGAAGTGCGCGTGCGGCGGGCGGCGGGCGAGCGGCTGCGCTCGCTGAGCGTCGTCGACCGCTACACGGGAGACCAGGTACCGAGGGGAAAGCTGAGCCTCAGCGTGAGCCTGCGCTTTCAGGACCGCGCGCGCACGCTCACGAGCGAGGAAGTCCAGGCGGCAGTCGACAATGTGGTCCGGGAGCTCCGCGGCGCGGGGCTCGAGATCCGGGGAGAGTGATGGAGGGACGCGTGGAAGATGGCTTCAAGCTGCTCGAGGACAGGATCCAGCGCGCGGCCGAGCGGCTCAAGGAGCTGACCGCCGAGGGGAAGGCGCTGCGCGGGGAAGCCTCGCGCGCGAACGAGCGGGCCGAGAAGGCCGAGCGCGAGCTTCAGGCGCAGAAGCAGCGCGCGGGAAGCGGAGCCGCGGACGCGGAGAAGGCCGAGGCGCTCGCGGGCGAGGTCAAGACGCTGCGGGCCGAGCGCGAGGAGCTGCGCGCGAGGGTCGAGAAGCTCGCGGGCCTGCTCGAGCGCCTATAATCCCGGCCATGGCGGAAAAAGCCAACCTGGTCCAGGTCGAGATCTTCGGCCAGAGCTACTCGGTGAAGGCCGGTAGCGACGCCTCGTACGTCCAGAAGCTCGCCGCTTTCGTCGACGAGGAGATGAAGGACGTGAGCCGCGCGAGCGGCGCCGTCGACAGCGTGCGCATCGCCGTGCTGGCCGCGCTGAATCTCGCCGACGAGTGCTTCAGGCTCCGCAAGGACGCCGAGGAGAAGCACACGAGCGGCGCCTCGCTCGACGATCGTGCGCTGCGGCTCGCCCGCAAGCTCGGAGCCGCCCTCGGGGAATAGGCTTCACCTCGCTTTCGCTCGGGGTTGCTCCGAGGGTGGGCGGCGGCTATCATGCCGGCGAGGCTCTCTGCTCTGCCCGTGATGGTTTCGGAAACCTCGAACCAACGTCTTCAATAAGGGGGTCCGATTCGCCTCGCGGTGAGCACGCCTCCGCGTCGAGGAAGCCTGAAGCGCGGCTCAGGACTCCCACCTTGTGACCCGGTTCAGGTCACCCGCCACACGGCGGCGCGGAGAGCCTCTTCTTGACCCTGCTTTCGCAGACGCTCGCCGAGGCCGGCGAGCGGGCGCTGCTGCGTCACATTCGCGGCCGCCTGCCCGTCACCGCGGGGGTCAAGGTCGGCCCGGGCGACGACGCCGCCGCGATCGAGATCGGGCCGATCGCACTCGTCACCACCGACAGCCTGGTCGAGGGCGTCCATTTCACGCGTGAGACGGCGCCGGCGCGGCTCGTGGGCCGCAAGGCGCTCAGCGTCAACCTGTCGGATGTCGCGGCGATGGGCGGGATCGGCCGCTACGCGACCGTGAGCCTGCTCCTGCCCCCCGAGGTCACGGTCGGCTGGGTGGACGCTCTCTACGACGGCCTGCTCGAGCGCGCTGCGGAGGCCGGCGTCGCCATCGTCGGCGGCAACCTAGCACGCTCGCGCGAGGGTGTCGTGGTGGACGTGACGCTGCTCGGTGACGCGGGCCGGCTGCTGCTGCGCTCCGGCGCCCGCCCCGGCGACCGCGTCGTCGTCACCGGCACGCTCGGCGCGGCGGCCGAGGGAGTGCGGCTGCTGCAGGAGGGCGCGCGCCTGGACGAGGACGGCCGGCTGCTCGCGACCGGCGTCTGGACCGAGTCGTCCTCCGCGGCGGTCGTGGCGTGCCTGCGCGCGCAGCTCGACCCGCGGCCGCCGTTCGCCCTCGCCCGCTCGATCGCGGAGCGCGGCCTGGCGCGTGCCGGCATGGACCTGTCGGACGGCCTGTCGACGGACCTGCTCGAGCTGTGCGCCCACAGTGGCGTCGCGGCCGTGATCGACCGCTCCATGCTTCCGGTGGACCCCAAGGCGGCGGGCCTCGCCCGCGCCAGCGGCGGCGACCCCTTCGAGCTGGCGCTGCACGGCGGCGAGGACTACCAGCTGCTGCTCGCGATCGATCCCGAGGAAGTCGAGGAGGTGCGGGAGCTGGCCCGGGTCTTCGGCGCGGAGATCACGCCGGTGGGATCCTTCGTCGACGGGGAGCCCGCCGTGAGCCTGCGCGACGCCTCGGGGGAGCGACTCCTCCTGCCCGGCGGTCACGACCACTTCCGGCCGCTGGGAGCCTGAGAGCCGGCGAGCGATGCGTTGGCTACGCCGGGCCGGGCAGATCCTGCTCCACGTCGACGGCAGCCCCTCCCGAGTGTCGGCGGCGTTCGGCATCGGCGTGTTCATCGCCTTCTTCCCGATCCTGGGCATCCACACCGGATTGGCCTTCGGCATGGCCCTGCTGTTCCGCTTGAACAAGGTCGCGATCCTGGTGGGAGCCTGGATCAACAACCCCTGGACGATGGCGCCGATGTACAGCGCGGGCACGTTGCTGGGTTGCGCGCTCTTGGGTGTCGCGCCCGGGAGCCCTAAGGGTGTCGACTGGGGCCTCAAAGGCCGAGCCTTCTACGCGTCGCTCGCGGCGACGCGGGAGCCGCTGGTCTGGCCCTTCGTCGTCGGCAACGTGATCTTGGGCACAGCAGCCGGCATCGCCGGGTTCTTCCTGTTGCGATCCCTGCTGTCGAGACGCCGGCCGGCCTCGGCCCTGACCGGTCCCGCCTGAGCGACCGGCGCATTATTCTCTCTGATTGCCTTCAAATGAAATTAGAGCAAATATAGGGCCATGCGCCTTTCGCTGCAGCAGATCGAGTGCTTTCACCTCGTCCTGCTTCGCCTGCTCGAGTCGCGCCTCGACCGCTCGCGGTGGGTGGTCAAGGGGGGTGTCAACCTCCGCGCCTGGTTCGGGAGCGTCCGCTATTCGGAGGACCTGGACATCGATGTTCTCGGGGGGAGCGCGCACGCGCTCCGGGAGAAGCTGGACAAGCTGATCACCGCGACGGCCTTTCGAGAGCTGCTCTTGGCGCAGGGTCTCGAGCTCCTACGCACGAGCAAGCCGAAGCAGACGGAGACGACCCAGCGCTGGAAGTTCGAGATTCATGCGGCGGGCTCGGCGCTCCCGCTGCATACGCGCGTCGAGTTCAGCCGCCGGGGCAGCCGGGAGGAGTACCTGTTGGAGCCCGTTCGTCCCGAGATCGTCCGTCCCTATGGGCTCCTCGCGCCGACGGCCAACCACTACACGGCACATGCAGCCGTGCGGCAGAAGATCACGGCTCTCGCCTCGCGCACCGAGACGCAGGCGCGTGACGTGTGGGACCTGGAACACCTTCTTCGGACCACGTCTGTCGAACCGGGTCCCTTCACGAGTGCCGAGCGCTCGACCGCACGATGGGCCTCTCGTTCGACGTGTATCGGGCCCAGGTCGTGCCCTTTCTCGAGGCGGCTCACCAGGAACTCTACGGAACCTCCTTGGCCTGGGAGCGGATCCGCGAGCTCGTCGTGGATCGGCTTTCGGAGCACGCGGCGTGAGACTCGCGGCCACGGCAGCGCTCGGACGCCTGAGGCGTCTGGGCAAACCCGTCTTCACCACGGGCGATGCCGCGCTCCATCTGGGGCTTACCCTCTCGGCCACGACACGGAGCCTGGGCCGCCTGGCTGAGGCCGGTCTCGTTTTGAAGGTTCGCAATGGGCTCTGGAGTCTCGACCTCCAGCTCGACCCCTTGCGGCTGCCGGAGCACCTGACCGCTCCCTTCCCGGCGTACGTGTCGCTCCAGACCGCTCTCCAGTTGCACGGGCTCATCAGCCAGGTGCCTCGCGTCGTCTACGCCGTCTCGCTCTCCCCGACCCGCCGCGTCCGAACGCATATCGCCGACTTCTCGATCCACAGGCTGACAGCGACTTTTTTCGGGGGCTTCGTCACGACTCCTGGCGGCGTGCGCCTCGCCACGCCGGAGAAAGCGCTCGTCGACACGCTGTATCTGGGCCCGGCGCGCAGCCGGCTCTTCGCCACGCTGCCGGAGGTCGAGATCCCGCGACGCTTCGATCGCGAAGCGGCCTGGCACTGGGTGGATCGCATCGCGCCGTGGCCCCGGCGGGTCATGGTGCAGAGGCGACTGGAGAGGCTGCTGGGGCCGCGCGCTACAGCGGCGGAGCGAGCTCGTGGTGGGTCGAGACCTGCTCGAGAGCCGCGCCGAAGCGGAGCAGGGTCTCCTCGTCGAACGGGCGGCCGACGAGCTGGAGGCCGACGGGCAGGCCGGAGGCGAGACCACAGGGAAGCGAGAGCGCCGGGAGACCCGCGAGGTTCGCGGGCACGGTGAAGATGTCGGCGAGGTACATCTGCAGCGGGTCCTTTGTCTTCTCGCCGAAGCGGAAGGCGGGGGCGGGCGTTGTCGGCGTGGCGATCGCGTCGCAGGTGGCGAACCCTTCCTCGAAGTCGCGCCGGATCAAGGTCCGCACCTTCTGGGCCCGGAGGTAGTAGGCGTCGTAGTAGCCGGAAGACAGCGCGAACGTTCCGAGCAGGATGCGCCGCTTGACCTCGTCCCCGAACCCCTGGTCGCGCGTCTCGCCATAAAGCCGTCGCAGGTCGGGGGCGGCCGGGGCGCGCGCTCCGTAACGGACACCGTCGTAGCGCGCGAGATTGCTCGAGGCCTCTGCGGTGGCGACGAGGTAGTAGGTCGGGATCGCGTGCTCGAGGTGGGGCAGCTCGACGTCGCTGATCGTTGCCCCCGCCGTCTCCAGTGCCCGCAGCGACTCGTCGAAGCGCGCGAGCGTCTCCGGCTCGACGCCCTGCGCCAGGAAGCGGCGCGGCACACCGACCCGCAGGCCTTTGGCGCCGCGCGCCAGCGCGGCCGCGAAATCCGGGACGGGCTCGGCCGCGCTCGTGGCGTCTTGCGCGTCGTGGCCGCACAGCACGGACGACGCGATCGCCAGATCCTCGACGTTCCGCGCGAGCGGGCCCACCTGATCCAGCGACGACGCGAACGCGACGAGGCCGTAGCGGCTCGCCCGGCCCCACGTCGGCTTCAGGCCAAGGACACCGCAGAGCGCGGCCGGCTGGCGGATCGAACCCCCCGTGTCCGTACCGAGGGCCAGCGGGACCATGCGTGCGGCCACGGCGGCGGCGGACCCGCCGGACGAGCCGCCCGGCACGCGCTCGCGGTCCCAGGGGTTGCGCGTCGGCTTGAAGGCGCTGTGCTCGGTCGAGGAGCCCATCGCGAACTCGTCCAGGTTGGTCTTGCCGACGACGATCGCCCCGGCCGCCTCGAGGCGCGTGACCACGGTCGCTTCGAAGGGCGGGCGGTAGCCGGCGAGCAGGCGCGAGCCGCAGCTGGTAGGGAAGCCGTCCACGTGCAGGATGTCCTTGACGGCGATCGGCACGCCGGCGAGCGGAGGCGCTTTCGCCCCGCCCGCGAGCGCTCGGTCGAGTTGCCGAGCCTGCGCGAGCGCCTGCTCGGCATCTATCGCGAGGAACGCGTCGATAGCCGGCTCCACGGCAAAAGCGCGGTCGAGATGGGCGCGCACGACCTCCTCGGCGGACAGCGCGCGCTCTGCGACCCGCCGAGCCATCGCGGCGGCGGTCAGGCCGACGGGACCGCTCATCCGGGCAGGACCCGCGGCACGCGGAAGAGCCCGTCGGCATGATCCCCCGCCTGCTCGAGGGCCCGGTCGTGCGGGAGGCCGTCGTGCGGCGCGTCCTCGCGCAGATGCTCCGCGAGGGCGCTCTGCACGGCGGGCACGTCGGTCGTGTCGAGCGACTGCAAGGACTCCGCCCAGGCGAGAATCGCCTGGAGCTCGCGCGCGAAGCGCGAGCGCTCGTCGGGCGTGAGCGATAGCCGGGCCAGGCGCGCGACGGAGTCGACCGTCTCTTCGGTGATCCGCGGCATCGCTGGCTACTCTATACTGCGACCGCCGAGCCGGCACCGTCCAGGAGACGCCGATGATCCCGTGCCCTCACTGCCAGAATCTGCTCCCCGAACCGCCCCCCGCGCAGTGCCCGAGCTGCGGCGGAGTCGTGAGCCCTGCGAGCGAGCCGCCGCTTCCTCCGATCCCGGACGAGCCCGCGGTGCCACCACCACTCCCGGCCGAGGCGGGCAAGGAACGGACGGGACTGGACGACCACGCGCGGGACACTGGGGGGTTTACGCACCCCCCAGGCCCCCCGCATGCGTGGGACGAGCGTGACCGGCTCGGCTTCGCCACGGCGTTCGTCGAGACGACGCGCCAGCTGCTGACGGCACCCACTTCGTTCTTCCGCGAGATGCCCGTCACGGGCGGCCTGGGATCGCCGCTGCTCTACGCCGTCATCGTCGGCTGGATCGGTCTCACGGCGGCAGCGTTCTACCAGGCCGTCTGGGTCTCGATCGCAGGCCCTGCTGCGCTGCCGTTCGGACTAGATCGCGGCGAGTTCGCCGACACGCTGCGATGGCTCGAGAGCTGGGTCGGCCTCGTCGCCCAGGTCGTGTTCGGCGGAATCTCGGTCGCGATCGCGGTCTTCGTCGGGTCCGGGATCCTCCACCTGATGCTGCTGATGCTGGGCGGCGCGCGAAGGGGTTTCGAGGCCAGCTTCCGCGTGGTGTGTTTCTCCCAGGCCACGGCGCTCTTGTTGCTGATCCCGCTCTTCCTGATCCCGCTGTGCGGGCTCGTCGGAGTCGTCTGGTGCCTGGCGCTTTGCGTGATCGGGCTCGCGGAAGCGCACCGGATCGGCTACGGCAAGTCGCTCGCCGCCGTGCTCCTGCCGTTGCTCGTCGTGTGCTGCTGCTGTGCCGCCCTGGCGTTCAGCTTCGTCGGCGCCGTCGCCGGCCTGGTGGAGCAGATGCGGTGAGCGGCGACGCGCGCGAGGCGCCGCTCGTCCCCGCCCCGCCATTTCGGTTCGTGGCGCAGAGCGGCCCGCCCCTCGGCCTGATCTTCGGAGCGATCGGCCTCGTCGCGGCGCTCGCAGTGGGCCTGCTTCGCCTCGACCGGCTGCCCGTAACACTCTGTTACGTGAAGGCGCTCACGGGGCTGCCCTGTCCCACGTGTGGCTCGACGCGCGCGCTCCGCCGGCTTTTCGAGCTCGACGTCCCCGGCGCCCTGCTCATGAACCCCGCGGCGACGCTGGCGGCGGCCGTCGTGCTGCTGTGGGCGGCCGCCGACCTCGCGCTGCTGCCGCGCGGGCGGGCGCTCGGTATCGAGATCGCGCCGCGCGCCGGGCTCGCGCTGCGGGTCGGCGCGGTCGTGGCGCTGCTCGCGAACTGGGTGTACCTGCTCGCCGCCGGTCGCTGACGGCCGAGCGCGGCCGTCGCGTATACTCGGGTCTCGCATGGGCGACGCGGCGCGCGTGGACATCTCCGTCGTCGTCCCGCTCTACAACGAGAAGGACAACGTCGCCGAGTTGCACCAGCAGCTGAGCCAGGCGCTCGCGCCGCTCGGCCGGCCGTTCGAGCTGGTGCTGGTGGACGACGGCAGCCGCGACGGGACGCGCGAGGCGCTCTTGGAGCTCGAGGCCCGCGACCCGCGCGTGCGTGCCGTGCTGCTGCGCCGGAACTTCGGCCAGACCGCCGCCTTCTCGGCCGGCTTCGACCGCTCGCGCGGCGACGTGGTCGTGACCTCCGACGGCGACCTGCAGAACGACCCAGCCGACATCCCGGCGCTCGTGGCGAAGCTGGAAAGCGAGGACCTGGACATGGTGTGCGGCTGGCGCCAGGCGCGGCACGACCCGCTGTCGAAGCGGATCCCGTCGTTCTTCGCCAACCGGCTGATCTCGTGGTCGACGGGCGTCGCGCTCCACGACTACGGCTGCTCGCTGAAGGCGATGCGTGGCGAGCTGGCGCGCGGGCTGCGGCTGTACGGCGAGATGCACCGCTTCATCCCGGCCGTCGCGTCGTGGACGGGGGTGAGCCTGGCCGAGGTCCCCGTGCACCACCGCCCGCGCACGCGAGGCCGCAGCAAGTACGGCCTCGGGCGCACGCTGCGGGTGCTGCTGGACCTGTTCACGGTGAAGTTCCTGCTGTCTTACGGCACGCGCCCCGCGCACCTGTTCGGTCTCATGGGTCTGGGCTGCGGGGCGCTCGGTTTCGCGTTGCTCGCGTATCTCACGCTGCTGAAGGTCGTCTTCGAAGAGGCGATCGGCGGCCGGCCGTTGCTGCTGCTCGGGGCGCTCCTGTTCCTGACCGGGGTCGTGCTGGTGAGCTTCGGCCTGATCGGCGAGCTGCTCGTGCGGACGTGGCACGAGAGCCAGGGCAAGCCGATCTACGTCGTCCAGGAGCGGCGCCCGCGGCGGGGCGGCGAGCCGGGCGCGCCTGCTTCGCGTTGACGCGCGTCCTGTTCCTGACCGAGTCGTTCCATCCGACGCTGGGCGGCGGCGAGACCCACATTCGCCGGCTGGGTGCGGCGCTCGTGGCCGCGGGGGACGCGGCCACGGTCGTGACGCGCCGCGCGGAGCCCCAATGGCCCGCCGAGGAAACGCTCGACGGAGTGCGCGTCTTGCGCGTGGGGCCGTCGGGCCCGGGGCGGATCGGGAAGTACCGGATGCTGCCGGCCGCGTTTCGCGCGGTTCTGCGCGAGGTGCCGCGGCACGACGTGCTGGTGGTCCGCGGCACCCGCGTGCTCGGTCTGCCCGGGCTCGTCGCGGCGCGCGCGAGTGGCCGCGCGGTCGTGCTCCAGCCCGAGATCAACGGCGAGCTCCGCGGCGAGGCGTTCACCTGGGGCAAGCGCTGGGAGCGCGGCGCTCGTGGCCGGCTCGTGCGAGCCGCCGTCGCGGTCCGCAACCGCTTCCTGCGCGACGCCGATGCGTTCGTCGCGATGTCGCGACTGATCCAGGACGAGATGCGCGTGGCCGGGATCCCGCGCGAGCGGATCCTCTTGCTGCCGCACGGCGTGGATCTCGAGCGCTTCCGTCCCGCCACGCTGGACGAGCGCCAGGCGCTGCGCGTGCGGCTCGGCCTGCCCGACGGCACTCTCGCGGTCTACTCCGGCCGGCTGTTGCGCGGCAAGGGGCTCGAGACGCTGGTCGATGCCCTGGCCTCGTCGTCCGCCCCGGGCCAGCTACGTCTCGTTCTCGTCGGGTCGGGGGAGGGCCAGGCCTTGGACGTCGAGCCGGAGCTGAGGCGCCGGGTAGCCGAGCGGGGCTTCGGCGGTCGCGTCGTCTTCGTGGGCCGCGTCGAGCGCGTGGAGGACTACCTGCGCGCCTGCGACGTCTTCGTCTTTCCCTCGCTGTTCGAGGCGCTCGGGATCGCCCTGGTCGAGGCCGCGGCGTGCGGGCTTCCCGCCGTCGCCTCGCGCACCGGGGGGATCGTCGACGTCGTCGATGACGGCCACTCGGGCCTTCTCGTCACCCCTGGCGCCGCGGAGGCTCTGGCGGGCGCGCTTGCGGCCCTTGCCGTCGACGCGGACCGGCGCGCCGCGATGGGACGCGAAGCGCGCGCCGTGGCCGTGTCCCGCTTCGACGAGCGGGACGTCCTCGAACGCTACCGCGCGCTCTTCCGCGAGGTCAGCTCGCGGCGCGCTTGACGCCCGTCGGAATGTGCTCCTCGTGCAGGTGGAACCCCTCCTCCATCACAGGGCGCTCGAGCTTGAACGAGAAGTAGAGCGCGAGCAGGATCACGGCCGCGAACACGCCGATGAAGTGGATCCAGAGGTAGCGCGTGACGCCCTCGACGGGCGCCAGGGCTTCGGCCAGGTCCTGCTCGACGGTCACCAGCCAGCGGACGCCCGGCACCTGGTCGACGGGGGAGAAGCCCACGAGCCGCGCGGGCTCGAACGCGAGGGGCTTGCCCTCCGCGCCCGGCTCCCGCAGCTCGGGGATGGTCCAGTAGCCGCGGCGCGGGTTGCTGCTACCGAAGAGCTGCTGGCCGGACTCGCCGAGCGGGAAACCCTCGAGCGCGCTCTGCAGCGAGGCGAAGCCCGGCAGCGAGCGAGCGAGGACATGCGCGGTCTCGTCCGAGGCGAGTACCAGCCCGTCGGTCGCCCGGAGCAGCACGGCGTGCCCCGTCCGGCCGACGCGCACCGGGGCCAGCACGGCGTACAGGTCGGAGGCGTCCACGAGGGCGCGGGCCGCCCCGACCCAGACACCGTCACGGTCCCGCACCGGAAAGGCGATCTCGAAAAGAGCGACGGACGACCCGGCCGGGCGGAAGGGCTCGCCGACGATCGCCTCGGCCTCGCCTTCCTGCGCGGCCAGCGCCTTGAACCACGCGCTCTCGCCATAGAAGAGGCGCCCGCCGCGCGCCGACGCCGCGACCAGACGGCCGTTCGTGTCGACGAGCTGGATCTGACGGAAGGCCGGGCGGACGAGCGTCAGGGGCCGGGTGCGAGCCGCGAGCTCTGTGCCGAGGAGCGACGCGTTGAGCTTCGGGTCCTTTCCTGACGCCCACGCCTGCTCGAGCCGGCGTGCGTCGGCTGCGGCTAGCGGTGGTAAAGGCCGCGCCAGCGCGTGTTGGACCTCGACGTCCATCGCCACGAGCCGCAGGTGCACGACCTGGTCCGCCACGTACTGCTCGAGCGCCAGCTTGGACTGGATCGCCCGCTGCTCGAGGCTCGCGCCGACGGACTCGCGCAGGAGGCTGCGGGCCTGGTTCACGACCATGAACGACCCGAACGCGACGAACGGTGTCGCCGCCACGAAGAATGCGGTGAGGACCCTGGCGTCGAGGTGATACCGCTGCCCGGCCATAAATTGCCTCCCCGGAGGGCAGGAGCTCGGGCGCGGCTCTCGGGGAGGTGCCCGGGGTACGACCCCGGGAGGGCGCCTTGGGCTCGGCTGACGACGGCTACGGCCCCCTGATGGAACGAGACTAGGCCTCAGGCTCGCCGCCGTCAAGGGGAAAGCGGATACCCTGCGCCGATCGGCTCACGGCGAACGCGGCCCTGCCGTTACACTTCTTCCCTTGCGCGTGGCATTGACGGGCGCATCCGGATACACCGGCGGCCGCCTGCTCGCGGCGCTGCGGGACCGGGGCGACGAGGTCACGGTCCTGGTCCGCCCGCGGTCCCTTTCCGGCGTGGTGAAGGCGCGTGCCTCACGCATCGTCGAGGGCGACCTGGGCGACGCGGAGGCGGTTGGACGATTGCTCGAGAGCCAGGACGCGGTCCTCCACGTGGCCGCGGTCTACCGCACCGCCGGCCACGACGACGCCTACTACCGCGAGGTCAACGTCCGCGGCACCGAGCGCCTTCTCGAAGCCGCCGCGCGCCAGGAGGTGGGCCGCTTCGTCCACACCTCGACCGTCGGAGTCCACGGCCACGTGACGAACCCGCCGGCCGACGAGCGGGCGCCGCTCGCGCCCGGCGACATCTACCAGGCGACGAAGGCCGAGGGCGAAGCCCTGGCATTCGACTATCACCGCCGTCGCGGCGTCCCCGTCACCGTGGTGCGGCCGGGCGCGATCTATGGGCCGGGCGAAACCCGGCTGCTCAAGCTGTTCCGGGCCATCGCGCGCGGGCGGTATGCCGTCGTCGGCAGCGGCCGCAGCTTCTATCACCCCGTGTTCATCGACGACCTGGTCGCGGGTTTCCTGCTGGCGCTCGATCGCCCGGAAGCGGTGGGCGAGGCCTTCTTGCTCTGCGGGCCGAGCTACGTGTCGCAACGAGACCTTGCCGCGCTCGTGGCGAAGCACACCGGCGGCCGGGTGCTTCCGTTCCGCATCCCGGCGCGGCCGATCCAGTGGGCGGGCGACCTGGTCGAGGCGATCTGCGTCCCGCTGGGTCTCGAGCCGCCGCTCCACCGGCGGCGCGTCGACTTCTGGACCAAGAGCCGGGCCTTTACGATCGACAAGGCCCGGCGGCTGCTCGGGTACGACCCGAAGGTCGATCTCGAGCAGGGCCTCGCGATCACGTCGGCCTGGTACCGCGAGGCGGGATGGCTGTGAGGGAGCGGCCTCGCTTCGAAAAACGCCACGCACGGATCGTGCTCTGGTCGTTGAGCGTCGCGCTGGTGGCCGCCACGCTCGCTCTCGACCTGCCACGCGCCGCGCGGGGCGAGCTGTGGGGAGACGGGGCGACGTATCACGCGATGGCGTGGAGCCTCGCGCGCGACCGGGACCTCCGCTACGACGAGCGCGACCTGGCGCGGATCCTAGCCGAGTACCCGCGCGGGCCGGAGGGGATCTTCCTGAAACGCGCGAGCGGCGGCCTCACGCTCGATGCCGCGGCCGGCTTCCCGTGGCTGCGCCGCGTGCGGCCGGAGGAAGGACGGCTCTACTTTGCAAAGGCGTTCGCGCACCCGCTGGCCGTGGCGCCGCTCGTGGCCGTGCTCGGGACGCGTGGCCTGCCGCTCGCGAACGGCCTCCTGCTGTCGGCGGTGCTCTGGCTCTCGTTCGGGGTCCTGACCCGGCGCGGGCATGCGCCGGGCTCGGCGCTTTTGGCCACCGTCGCGCTCGGCTTGCTCACGATCGTGCCGCTCTATCTGGTCTGGCCGACGCCGGAGATCTTCGGCCTCGCCCTCGTGACGGCCGGACTCGCGGCCTGGGCGGCGGGTCGGCCGCTCCTCTCCGCGGTGCTTCTCGGTATCGCCGGTTACCTCAAGCCGCCGAACGTCTTGATGGCCGCGCCGCTCGGACTCGATCCGCTCCTGCCGCGGGCCGGTGAGCGCCTCCTCGCCCCGGAGCTGGCGCAGAGGCTGCGCGAGTCGCTCCGGCGCGGCGCCGTGCTGGCCGCGACGGCCGCCTGCCTCTACGTCTGCAACGCGGCCGCGACCGGCGAGCTCAATTACCAGGGTGGCGAGCGCAAGACCTTCTACGGACGCTTCCCGCTCGACGCGACAGGAGCCAGCTTCGACGATGCGGGCATCTGGATGACCACCAACCAGGTCGGGCCGCTGGTCGCGGGGCGGGACGAAGAGAAGGTCACGGCGGCGACCGGCCCGGCGCGCGACGCGGGTGAGATCCGCGAGGCGTTTCTGCTGAACCTCGGCTACTTCTGGGTCGGCCGCTTCGGCGGCGCGCTCGCGTACTTCTTCCCGGCGCTCGTCGCCCTCGGTCTCTTTTTCTTTCTCGGTCCGCGGGACCGAGCCGGCTGGCTCGCGCTCGCAGCCGTCTTTGCGTCGTGGCTCGCCTTCATCTGGATCATCCCGGACAACTGGTACGGCGGCGGTGGCACGGTCGGCAATCGGTACTTCCTGGCGATGCTGCCCGCGTTCCTGTTCTTGATTCCACCCCGGCGCGGCACATGGGTGGGGCTCTTCGGGCTCGTGGCGGCGGGCGTCTTCCTCGCGCCGATCCTCGCGTCGCCGATCCGCCACTCGCTGGCGCCCGGGACGCATGCGCTGCGGCCGGCATTTCGGGCGCTGCCCGCCGAGCTCACGATGTTGAACGACCTGTCGCTGTTCACCGAGACCTGGCGCAAGAAACGGCCGTTCGGCTTCACGGGCGACGCCGCACGCCACGCCGACACTGACGCGTACTTCCTCTACTTCATGGACGGCGGCAGCTGGGGCCGGGAGGAGTGGGCCGGGCGCCCGGGCTTCTGGCTGCGTGGCGGCGCGTCGGCGGAGGTCGTCGTACGCGCCTTCGACCTCGCCCCGCTGGAGAAGATCGTGCTACGCGTGCGCGGCGGCCCGCGCGGGGATGCGATCGGCGCGCGGCTCGAATGGCGCAGCGTGCGCGCGAGCGTCGGTCCGGGCGAGGAGCGAGAGCTGGAGCTTCCCGCGGGCCGCGGCGTGCGTTACTACGACACCTACCTCCACGTGCTGCGCCTCGACTCGCGCCGCGGCGCGCCGCTCGCCGACGGCCGGTTCGTCGGCGCGTTCGTGGAGCTTCGCCTCGTGATGGGGCCGCGCGTCGTGGCGGCGGTGCGGTGAGCGATCGCTTGGCGCGGCTTGCGCTCGGAGTCGTCTCGGGGCTCGTGCTGCTCGTGGCCGTCGTCGTGGACCTGCCCGAGGCCAGCGACGGCCGTTTCTGGAGCGACGCCGCCACGTACCACGCGATGGCGGGCAGCCTCGCGTTCGATCACGACCTCGACTTCACGGCCGAGGACCTCGCGCGGGTGCGTGGCGCGTACCCCAGTGGGCCGCAGGGCGTGTTCCTGAAGCGGGTCCGCGACGTCTCCGGGTCGAGCCGGCTCGTCTACGCGAAGGCCGCTCTCTATCCCGCGGCGGCGGCGCCGCTCGCGTGGCTGTTCGGTGTCGACCGCGGCCTCCTGCTCCTGAACGCCCTCGCGTTCCTGCTCGCGCTGTGGCTCGGGTACGGCGAGCTGCGCCGGCGAGACGCGGCGGGCGTGGCGGCCGCCGGCGTGCTCGCGCTTCTCGTGCTCGGCGTCGCGCCGGTCTACCTGCTCTGGCAGACGCCCGAGATCTTCAACCTCGGCCTCGTCACCGCCGGTCTCGTCGCTTTTCGCCGGGACCGGGCCTCCCTTGCGGCCGTGCTGCTAGGTCTTGCCGTCTACTCCAAGCCCACGCACCTGGCCGCGGCCCTGCCCCTGCTGCTGGCGCCGTTGCTCGTCGGCGCGAGCGGCTGGGCGAAGCGCGTAGCGGAGTCGGCGCGCCGGGTTTTCGTCCTGCTCGCGGTCGTCGGGGCCGGCTTCGGTCTCGGGTGGCTCGCGACCGGCGAGCTCAACTACCAGGGCGGCGAGCGCAAGACCTTCTACGACCGGTATCCCTTCGACCCCGGCGTGAGCTTCGACACGGCAGGCGTCTGGATGACCACCGACCACGTCGGCCCGCTCGTCCTTGGCCGGGACGACGACAAGCACTCGGACCGTGTCGCTCCCCCGCGCGCTCCCGACGAGCTCCGCCGCTCGTTCCTGCTCAACCTCGGCTACTTCTGGATCGGCCGCTTCGGCGGCGCGCTGCCGTACTTTCCGGGGTTCGCCGCGGCCGTGCTGCTGTTCCTCGTCGCCGGTCCGCGTGAGCGCCACGGCTGGCTCTCGCTTCTCGGCGTAGCCGCGGCGTGGACCTTTACGACACTCCTCATCCCCGACAACTGGTACGGCGGCGGCGGAACGATCGGCAACCGCTACCTGCTGAGCTTCGTGCCACTCGGCTTGCTGCTGCTCCCGAGGGGGAAGGCCCTTCTGGCGGCCGTGTTCGCCGCATTCGTCACGGGCGCGCTGCTGTGGCCGGTTGTGGCGTCGCCGGTTCGCCACTCGCTGCACCCCGGCGAGCACGCGACGCGCGCGGCGTTCCGCGTCCTGCCGGCCGAGCTCACGATGCTCGGGGACCTGTCGGTCTTCACCGACGTCTGGCGCAAGCGACGGCCATACGACGTCGCGGGCCAGGCCCTCGGGACCGCCTCGAAGGCACACTACTTCCTGTGGTTCCTCGACGACGGCACGTTCGGGCAGGAGACCTCGTTCGAAGACGAGGGCTTCTGGCTGCGCGGCGGCGAGCGCGCCGAGGTGGTGCTGCAGGCGCAAGAGCGACCACGACGGATCCGGCTGAAGCTGACCGCGGGCCCTGCCGGCGACATCGTGACCGCTCGCATCGGGAGCGCCCGACACCAGGTCGTCCTGCCTCCGTTGAAGAGCCGCGAGCTCGTCTTCGATGCCCCGCGCCCCGTGCTTGGCTACTACGGCACCAGCCTCTACCGCCTGCAGCTCGGCTCGCGCTTCGGGGGAACGACGGAAACGGACAGGAGGAAGCTGGGCTCGTTCGTCGTCGTCGAGCTCACGAGCCCGTAATGACCTGGCCTAGCCCTGTTCTTTCTTGAGCAGCGCATCCAAGCCGCGGCTGATCTTGAGGCAGCGCTCGGAGGCGTTCGACTCCAGCAGCTTCTGTCGCGCGGAGGCGGTGATCGGCAGATGCTGGCAGGCGAGGTTGACCCACGACAGGGCGTCGCCCGAGCGCCGCTGCGCTTCGAGGAACGAGCGCAGGTCGGCGTGGGCGTGGAGGTAGCGCGCGAGCGCCTCGACCGCCGCGCCCCACTCCTCGCCCTCGTCGCCTTCCTGGAGCGGAACCGCCTCCGCCAAGAGCACGTCCGTGCCCACGAGCAGCGCGACCCGCGCGCGCAACAGGCCGTCGAGCTCCACGCGCTGCTCGAGAGGCGACAGCGCCTGCAGCGTGCGGACCTGGGCCACGGTTCCGACCGCGTGGAGCTCGCGAGGGGCGCCGCCGGGCTCGCGGCGCGCGACGGCGAGCAACCGATCGCCCGTGCGCGTGGCGAGCTGAATGGCGGTGACGCTCGCGGGCCGGTCGAGGACCAGCGTGAGCGACGCTCCCGGCATCAGGCACACGTCGTCGAGCGGAAGCACCGGCAGCAGGAGCGTGCCACCGGGGTCGGGCGCCTCCAGGGGGTTCATGCTCGAGGCCGCCATCTTATGCCCGCGCGCGCCCGAAACGACGGGCCCACTTGTGCCGCAGCAGCTCGCCGAGCGACCGGCGGCCCTCCCCCGGCAGGAGCTCGACGTAGTCTTCCCCGAGCCGCGCGATCGCGCGCAGGTCTCCTCCTTGGCGCGTGATCGGCACACCCTCGACCTTGCCGCAGAAGGCCGTCTCGTAGCCGGCCTCGATCGCCAGGCGGCGGGCGGTGTCGCCGGCGGCGTGCCATGGATAGCAGAGATGGACGACGGGTCGGCCGGTTCGTGCTTCGATGAGGCGCCTTGCCTCGACGAGCTGGTGGCGGATGGCCGCGGCCTGCTCCTGCAGGGTCTCGATCCGTCCCTGCACCCGGACGCCGCGAAAGGCGGACCGGAGGCGCGCCTCCCAGTCGCTGCGCCGGAAGAACGCCTCGCCGCCGGCGTCCGCCACGGCTGTGACGCAAGACGTTCGCAGCTCCGGGTCCTCGAAGAAGCGCCGCTCTTCCGAGGTTCGGGGCGCGGAGCGCAGCAACGGAGTCCCGAGCGGGACCTCGAGGCCCAGGCGGTCGCGGGCGCCGTCGCGGATCAGGGGTTGGTCGAACGCGGCGTAGCCGCGCTGCGTCTTCGGCGTCACGAAACCTGCGAGGGCGGGCGTCGTGTGCACGCGCGCATGCGAGAGCGTGTGGCTCTGGAAGTCGAAGCGGCCCGTGCGGCCGAGCGCGTCGATCTCTTCCCACGATAGAAGGGCGCCCTCTGCCTGCTCGCGCGCGAGCACGACGCTCCGCTCGACGCGGCCCGCCTCGACGTCGTCCCAGGTGGACCCGAGAGCGTGCTCGGGCACGCGCCCGGGCACCAGGAAGACGACCGCGCGCATTCCGTGCCGTTTCAAGAGCGGCGCCGCGACGCTCCACACGGAGCCGCGCCCGTCGTCGAAGCTGAGCAGGACCGCCCGCTCGGGAGGGGTGATGCGGCCCCGCACGACGTCCGTGTACTCGTCGACCGAGAGCGTCGCGTAGCCGTTGCGCGCCAGGTGCGCGAGCTTCCGCGCGAAGGGCTCGGGCTCGGCGCCGTGGAACACGAAGACCGGGACCTCGCCGCGCGCGAGCTCGCCGCCCGTCACGAACGCGGGGTAGCGGCGGAGCAAGAGGTCGCGCGGCACCTCCCACGCCTCGCGCACGCTCTGGCCCAGGCTGCGCAGGAGCACGCTCAGCCCTCCCGCAGCAGGTCGTCGTAGAACGCCTGCATCGCCTCGACGCAGGCGCGCACTTCGTAGCGCCGCGAGGCCTCGCGGGCCCGCGCTCCGAGCCCCGCCCGCAGGCCCGCGTCGCCGAGCACGCGGTCGAGCGCGCCCGCGAGGGCCGCGGCGTCCGAAGGCGGGACGAGCAGGCCCGTCTCGCCTTCGGTCAGGACCTCGCGGCAGCCGTCGACGGCCGTCGAAACGATGGCCTTGCCCGACGCCATCGCCTCGAACAGCGCGAGCGGCGTGCCTTCGTAGAGCGAAGAGATGCAGAAGACGTCGAGAGCGCCGAGCAGGTCGGGCGCGTCGGTGCGGTGGCCCGCGAACACCGTTCGCTCCGCGATGCCGATCGCCTGCGCCTGGGCGCGGAGCGCCTGGTCGAGATCACCGTCGCCGACGATCAGGAGCCTCGCGTTCTCGTGGCTCGCGAGCACGCGGGCTGCGGCGTCCAGCAGGAACGCATGGCCCTTCTGCGTGCTGAGTCGGCCGATCGTGCCGAACACCAAGGCGTCTTCCGGCAGCCCCAGCGAGCGGCGCGCGGCGAGCGCGCGTTCCCGGGCGACGGGCGCGAACTCGTCGAGCGGGGCGCCGTTCCAGATGACTCGCACGCGGCCCTCGGGCACGAAGCGCTCGCGGACGAGGAAGTCGCGCGTCGAGCCGCTCACGGCGATGGCGCCGTGGGTGTGGCCGCTCAGCATGCGATCGGCGAGCGCCTGATAGGCGGGCATCGCGGGATCGGCGAAGTGCTCGTGAAGGACCAGCTTCGCTCCGGTGGCGCGAGCGGCGAGGCGGCCGAAGTCTGCGGCCGCGTAGCCGTGGACGTGCAGGATACGGACACCGCGCGCGCGCACGAGCCCCACCAGGTCGCCCAGGATGCGCGGGTCGAAGCGGCCGCGCCCGAGGTGATGGACCGGGATGCCCTGCTCGGAGAGCCACGCGGTCGCCGGCTCGGGCTGCTTGAGACCGCACAGCGAAACCTCGAAGCGGGCGCGGTCGTAGCGGGGGAACCACCAGGAGAACAGCCGCGACACCCCGTGAATGCTCGATCCACGCACGCCGAACTTGTCGCAGACGTGGAGGACCGGGACGGCCATCGCGTCAGGCGCCCACGGAGGGCGCGGGAACGGGGCGGCTGCGGGTGAGCCAGGCGACGGCGCCGGAAAGCGACAGCAGCAGCATCAGGCCCGCCCCGACCAGCGAGAAAGCGAGCGCGCTCTCGCGCGGCAGGCCGACCTGCACGAAGTACACGGTGAAGAGGCCCTCGCGCAGCCCCCAGCCGTTGAAGGAGATCGGGACGGCCTGCAGCAGCGTGCAGAGCGGGACCATCAGGAACGCCGCGGACACGGGCAGCGGGATGCGGAGCGCGCCGGCGACCGAGATGTAGTAGCAGACGGCGAGCGCTTGTACGGCGAGGCTCGCGGCGAGGGCGAGCGCGACGGTCCTTACGCTCGCGCGGTAGCTGCGCACCGCGCCCTGGGCCGCCTCGAACTGCTCGAGCAGCCAGGGAATGCGGTCGAGCCGCGAGGCCGCCAGCATCCCGCGCGCGGTGCCCGGTCGGAAGAAAACGTAGCTGAGGCCCAGGAACACCAGCGCCAGCCCGACGAGCACGACACGGGCGCCCGCGAGCTCTCGCTCGACCGGTCCGCCGAGGACGAAAGCGGACGCGGCGAGGACGTAGAGCGCTCCGAAGCCGAGGATGCGATCGATGCCGACGACGGCGAGCGAAGCAGCGGTCGAGCCGGTGAGGCGCGAGCCGTCCCGTACCCGAACGACGTCGCCGCCGATGTTGCTCGGGAGGAAGTTGTTGAAGAACGTCGCGACCAGGTACGACGACGTCAGCCCTCGAAGCGGCGCGTCGACGCCGAGCGTCTCGAGCAGCAGGCGCCAGCGCCAGGTGGCGAGGGCCAGCATCACCAGGTAGCACAGGACAGCTGCGGCCAGCATCAAGAGGTCGGCCGAGCGCACACGCTGCTCGAGCGCACGCGTGTCGGTGCTGGAAAAGAGGTAGGCGAGCAGGGCCAGGCTGACGGCCAGCTTGACCGCCACCAGCGCGGAGCGCTTCATGGGCTAAGCTGCCATGCTACAGTACGTTCCGCGGAGCGCAAAGCGCGGAAACGAGGGATGGGCGAGGCTCGCGTGGAGGCGGAGCGGCGGCAGATCGGCATCCAGGAGGCCGTGGTGGGCTCGCCGCTGCGAGCCTACCAGGACCTCGTCGTCGGCAGCCGCAACCTGGGTCGACTCGTGCTGTTCGAGCTCGTGGTGCTCACGAGTTCGTGGGTGCCGGGCGCTGTCGGGCTCCTGCTGCGTAAGCTGCTCTACCCGCTGCTGCTGGGTTCCGTGGGGCGGGGAGTGGTTTTCGGGCAGGGTGTCGTCCTGCGCCACCCGCACAAGGTCCACCTGGGCGACGGGGTGACGATCGACGACCTCGTCGTCCTGGACGCCAAGGGGACGGGCAACCGCGGGATCGACGTGGGCCGCGGCGTTTTCCTCGGCCGCGGCACCATCCTCTCCTGCAAGGACGGAGACATCGCGCTCGGCGACCACTCCAACCTCGGCTTCCACTGCGAGGTCTTCTCGGGATCGACCGTGACGGTGGGCGCCCACGCGCTGTTCGCCGCGCAGGTGTACCTGGTGGGCGGCGGCCACGAGTTCGAAGGGCGCGACGCCGTGATCGACCAGCCGCGTACTTCGCGCGGCATCGTGCTGGGTGAGAACGTCTGGCTCGGGGCGGGGGCCAAGGTGCTCGATGGCGTCCGAATCGGCAGCCACGCCGTGGTGGGCGCGAACGCGGTCGTGAACGCGGACCTGCCCGACGGAGCCGTCGCGGCGGGCGTTCCCGCACGGATCCTGCGCTTCCGCGGCGGCGCTCATGATGCCGATGCCACGGATCCTCCGCCCAAGTAGAATGCGGAGAGGCGGCCATCGGGCAGCGAGGTTCTCATGAGCAAGCTGTTGGAGGAGAAGAGCGCGGCGCAGGGTAGCGCGGACGCCCGCTTCACGACGATCTCCGGACGCCCGATCGCCTCCGTCTACCGTCCGGCGGACACTCAGGCGATCGACTACGCGCGTGACCTGGGCGACCCCGGCCAGTACCCGTTCACCCGCGGCATCCACGAGACGATGTACCGGGGCAAGCTCTGGACGATGCGGCAGTTCGCCGGCTACGGCAGCGCGGCCCAGACCAACGCCCGCTTCAAGTACCTGCTGGAGCACGGCGGCTCCGGCCTGTCCGTGGCGTTCGACCTGCCGACGCTGATGGGCCGCGACCCCGACCACCCGCTCTCGCTCGGCGAGGTCGGCAAGTGCGGCGTCGCCGTCTCGTCGCTGCGGGACATGGAGACGCTCTTCGAGGGGATCCCGCTCGACAAGGTCACGACGTCGATGACGATCAACTCGCCGGCGGCGATGCTGCTCGCCTTCTACATCCTGGTGGGGGAGCAGGAGGGCGTCGGGCCGGAGACGCTGGCCGGGACGCTGCAGGCCGACATCCTCAAGGAGTTCATCGCTCAGAAGGAGTACATCTATCCGCCGCGGCCGAGCATGCGGATCATCGTCGACATGATCCGCTTCTGCACCGAGCGAATGCCGAAGTGGAACACGATCTCGATCTCCGGCTACCACATCCGCGAGGCCGGGGCGACCGCGGCGCAGGAACTGGCCTTCACGCTGCGCGACGGGATCGAGTACGTGAAATGGTGCATCGACGCGGGGATGGAGGTCGACAGCTTCGCGCCGCGGCTCTCGTTCTTCTTCAACTCGCACAGCGACTTCTTCGAGGAGATCGCCAAGTACCGCGCGGCGCGGCGGATCTGGGCGCGCACCATGCGCGAGCGTTTCCACGCGAAGAACCCGCGCTCCTGGATGCTGCGCTTCCACACCCAGACGGCCGGCGTGAGCCTCACGGCGCAGCAGCCTTACAACAACGTGGTACGCACCGCGCTGCAGGCGCTCGCGGGTGTCCTCGGCGGGACGCAGTCGCTCCATACCAACTCGCTCGACGAAGCGCTCGCGCTGCCCACCGAGGAGGCCGTCACGATCGCGCTTCGGACCCAGCAGATCCTGGCGCACGAATCGGGAGTGGCGAACGCGGCCGATCCGCTGGGCGGCTCGTGGCTGGTCGAGAAGCTGACGAACGAGCTCGAGGCGGAGGCGCTCGAGTACTTCCGCAAGATCGACGCGATGGGCGGCATGGTGGCGGCCGTCGAGCGCGGCTACCCGCAGCGCGAGATCCAGGAGTCGGCGTTCCGCTTCCAGCAGGCGGTCGAGCGCAAGCAGAAGGTCATCGTCGGCGTGAACGAGTACGTGATGGAGGAGAAGCCGTTCGAGGTCCTCTACATCGACGAGCAGGTAGCGAAGGAGCAGGTGGCGCGGGTCGAAGCGCTCCGCGCCAGCCGTGACAACGCCCGCGTCACCCGCGCGCTCTCCGGCCTGCAGGCCGCGGCACGCGGCAGCGACAACCTGATGCTCCCGATCCTCGAGGCCTCGCGCGCCTACGCCACGGTCGGCGAGATGTGCGACGCGCTCCGTGAGGTTTTCGGCGAGTACCAAGAACAGCCAATCTTTTGACGCAGCAATCGACGGGGGGTCTGGGGGTGCACAGCACCCCCAGAACAAGAACGCCAGCCCTGTTTCGTCCCCCTCCGAGAGCCCTTCTCGAGGAGCGTATGATTCCCGACATGACCGAGGCCGTTCGCAGGACGCGGGTCGTGATCGCCAAGCCGGGGCTCGACGGGCACGACCGGGGGGCCAAGGTGATCGCCCGCGCGCTGCGCGACGCGGGTCTCGAGGTGATCTACACCGGCCTGCGGCAGAGTCCCGAGCAGATCGTCGCCGCCGCGGCCCAGGAAGACGCCGACGTGATCGGACTCAGCATCCTCTCGGGCGCGCACCTGCCGATCTGCCGCCGCATCGTCGAGCTGCTGCGCGAGCAGCGTATGGACTCGGTTCGCGTGTTCGTCGGCGGGATCATCCCGGCCCAGGACATCGCGGAGCTCAAGAAGCTCGGCATCTCCGACGTGTTCCTGCCGGGCGCGTCGACCCAGGATGTCGTGCGCGCGATCGGGAACGCGCCAGCCGGCCGCTGACCTCGCTGGTTGCCGTGCCGCTAACTCGTTGACAGGCGGGAGGGAAGGGTCTATCTTCATCCGGATCGCTGGCACAGGGCTCCCGCCGCAGCGGGAGTGCTTGGGAGGCTGGAGGCAGCTCCAACGGAGCCATTGGGGGCACAACAGAGGATGGGCAAGAAGATCCTGCTCGCGGACGACAGCATCACGATCCAGAAAGTCATCGAGCTGACTTTCTCGGACGAGGACTTCGACGTGGTCACCGTGGGCAACGGGCGGCTCGCACTCGAGAGGCTGGCCGAGGTCCGTCCGGACATCGTGCTGTGCGACATCATCATGCCCGAGAAGGACGGCTACGAGGTCTGCGAGCAGATCAAGAAGAGCGCGGCCTTCTCACACGTGCCGGTCCTGCTGCTCACCGGAGCCTTCGAGCCTTTCGACCAGGAGCGGGCCGCGAGAGCGGGGTACGACGGGTCGCTCGCGAAGCCGTTCGAGCCGGAGACCCTGATCGCCAAGGTGCGGGACCTGCTCGCGCGAGCGCCGCAGCGCGCGGCCGCGCCCACGGCCCCGCCCACGGCCCCGCCGGTAGTGCCGTTCGCGCGTCCATCGGCCGCACTGGTTCCGCCCGCCTTCGTGCCACCGTCGCCACCACCCACGCCACCCGCGGCTGCCCGGCCGGCGGCTGCTCCGGCTGCGCCGTCGTACATTCCAGATGAGCCGTTCGACTCGGGTTCGGAGGTCGAACCGGAACCCGTCCGCGGGACGTCCGCCGCGCTCGCGCCGATGAGCGACGAGGAGTCGGCGACGCTGCTCTCGGCCCCGCCCGAGGAAGCCGAGCCCGAGTCGACTTCCACGGTGATGTTCAAGGCGTCGGAGCTTCCGTGGAACGTGGCCGCTCCCGCCACGGCGCCTGTGACGCAGGCCTCGACGCCTGTGCCCGTGCCGATCGAGCCGGCCTTCGTGCAGGAGTCGGAGACGGTCTTCGAACCCGACGAGGTCGATTCCGCGGAGGTCGTCGAGGAGGCCACGGTCTTCGAAGAGGTGATGGAAGAAGACCTCGATTTCGAGGTCGCGCGCGCCGCGCCGGTCGACGAGCTGGATTCCGCGGACACGCGCGGCGCGACGGTGATGTTCAGCGCCGCCACCACGACCATGCCACCGGCTTCGCCACCGGTCCCCGCCGAGCCGTCCGCCACGACGGCATCCTTCGGCGCGATGGAGGAGACGAACTTTCCGGAGCTCGAGCCGGCGCCGCTTCCGGATCCGGAACCGGAGCCCCAGCCTGCCCGTCCCCGGACGCCAGCTTCGATGGCCGCCGCCTGGTCGACGGCGCCCCCACCCCCGTCCCCGCCGCCAGCCGCGCCGCCAAGGTTCGAGCCGTCGCCGCAGTCGTTCGCCGACGTAGCGTCGA
>Ga0247727_10003283_pt1 | contig 35958 bp, 34 predicted proteins | sample WisWelCaveWW1625_FD_202498 | JGI IMG/M metagenome (GOLD analysis project Ga0247727, IMG submission 202498) | Biofilm microbial communities from Wishing Well Cave, Virginia, United States - WW16-25 | ecosystem: Environmental > Aquatic > Deep subsurface > Groundwater > Cave microbial mat | place...
TGGTGCGGAGGCGCATGGAACCATCATCACACACCACCATCGGCCCCTGTCGGCCCCTGCGCCAGTGATTCTGGAGTCGATGCGGTTGTGTTAGCCTAATGCAGTGTTTGCAGGCTTGACTCCTTCTAGTATACTAAAAGTCAGAAGGAGTGTGCGGACCATGGAGCCAAACGGACTAGCGTTGGAATACAAGCGAGATTATGGGACTGCCAGGCGGGATCTCAATGTCGCGGATCTCGTCAACAATCCCGCAGCCAGCGGCAAATGCAGCATCCTTGGTTTGAGCCTCCAGGAAGAGCTTGTCGATATCCGCCTTAGCAAGTTTCGTTCGCTCTTCGATGATCGACCCTATGCGTTTCTGATCGCTCCTGATGCTGTCCAAGCGCTCAAGTAGGAACTTCTCTTCCATTCTGAAGGATTGTCCTTGCAGGTCGAATCCTACCCCATGAAACATGAACGTGGAATGGGGGCAGGCGTATCTTGGATTCCCAGCCAGGAAAACAGCATTCCCGATTGAATCAACGTTTCCAACGTTGTGGGTCGTGAGCTTTACTGGAAGCGCTCGGAGAACATTGTAAAGATTCATACCTTGCATCACCAGACCGCCTGGTGTGGAGACCATGAGATAAACATGCTTGACTCCTCGATTCGCCAAGTTGGAAACTGCGGCGATCAGGCTCTCGGTCGTGTGCGCGATGATTTCGGCCGAGAACGAAATGTATACCGTTTCGGGTGGCGTCGCAACTTGCGGCTGCGGCTGCGGCTGCATATCATGCGGATTGTACCTCAGTTCAGCTAGGGTGGTCGTCCACTTTCCGCTTCGGTTTGAGGCTCTGCCCCGAGGCTACGTGGCCAAGCTGAATCCGGCCGGATCGGGGCCGGTGTTCTCGACCTATCTCGGCGGCGACAGCTACGACTACGGAGAGGCATCACGGTCGACGCCTCCGGCAACGTCTATCTCACGGGCCGGACCCAGTCCAGAAACTTCCCCACTACTCCCGGGGCCGTCAGACCGCCCTTCGCCGGCCCTAACTCGTTCGACTTCACCGCTGATGAACGTCTTTGTAACCAAGCTCAACGCCACGGGTTTCCGTCTACTCGACGTATCGCGGCAGGGAAGCCGATGCTGGGTATGCGTGGATGCCGGCGGCAACGCCTACGCTGAACGCGCGCGGCCCAGCGGTCACCTCCTGGAACTTTCTTGGCGGCCACGGGGGGCCGCTCAGGCGATGGCGCTGGATGCCGCCGGCAACGTCTATCTGGCGGGGTATGCGCGGAAATACCTGGACACGACGCCCGGCCTGTACCCGTTCGGCCAGGGCTTCGGGGCCGCGAATTCCGGCGCCGCGGGTCTCGGGCCTCAGCGCCTTCACGATGACGGGACGGTTTCTGAGCGGAAGCGTCCCCACGTTGGCCCCGAGGCCGAGACCATTGCTCCGCGAGGCGCTCGAAAGCTATCGCCAGTTTCGGCACTGGCCGAAGCACCCCTACGCCGACCGTACCCCAACACCGGTTGACCCGCCGCTCCCAAAAATCGGTGGAGAAAGTCAAGAGCTGAATCTTTCGTCTTTCCAATCGATTAAGAAAGTATTGACACCCTGCGGCGGTTCTGTTACTCTCACCGCGTTTTCTCCCGAACAACGATGCGCGCGCAGAACCTGCGAATCCTCCTGATCGACGACAACCGCCATGGATTGGTAGCCCGCCGAACGGTGCTCCAACAGCAGGGCCACCAGGTTTCGACAGCCGGGAGCGGCGCCGCCGGTCTGGAGCTGTTCGCAGCGGAGCCGTTTGACCTGGTGGTTACCGATTACCGCATGCCGGAGATGAGCGGCGCCCAGGTCATTCGCAAGATCCGCCAGCAGGAACCAAACATCCCGATTGTGCTGCTGAGCGGGTTCGTGGAGGCGCTGGGCCTGACCGAGCAGTCCACGGGCGCCGATGTGGTGCTCAGCAAAGGCCCCGGCGAGGTTCAGGAGTTGATTCGGACCGTGGCGCGGCTGGCGCGAAGGCGCTCCCCCGCCAAGCCGCCGGGCTCGACGGCGGTTTCCAGGCGGCAACCGGCCCGGACGCCAAAGAAGAAGACCGGCTGAGGTCCCTTACATGAAAATCACCTGGCTCGGCCACGCCACTTTCCAGGTCGAGAGCGATGGCGCCACGCTGCTGATCGACCCGTGGGTGCAGGGGAACCCGTCGTTTCCCGCTTCGCACGTCATCCAGAAGCTCGACGCCATGCTGCTGACCCATGGCCATTTCGATCACATCGCCGATGCCGTGACTCTGGGAAAGAAGTTCACGCCCAAAGTGGTCGGCATCTACGAGCTGTGTCACTGGCTGGAATCGAAAGGCGTCGGCAACACCATGCCGATGAACAAGGGCGGAAGCCAGCAGGTCGGCAACTTCCAGGTGACGATGGTTCACGCCGACCACAGCTGCGGGATCCTGGACGACGGCAAGATCCTCTACGGGGGGGAGGCTTGCGGCTACGTGGTGGAGGCCCCGGGCGGCCGCCGCTTCTACCACGCCGGCGACACCAACGTTTTCGGGGACATGGCTCTAATCGGGGAACTGTACCACCCCGAGCTGGCGATCCTCCCGATCGGGGATCTGTTCACGATGGGACCCCGGGAAGCCGCCAAGGCCTGCCGTCTGCTTCAGCCCAAGAAGGTGATCCCCATGCACTTCGGGACGTTTCCGCCGCTGGTGGGTCGTCCGGAACACCTTCGGGAGCGGCTCCGGGACCGGCCGGAGATCGAGGTAGTGGGGCTGGACCCGGGAGAGGGGCTGGAGTGGTAGCTACAAGCGCCGATTCCACCGCAGAGGCGCGGAGACGCTGAGATTAAAAGCCAAGAGTTCTGTGGTATCCTGCCGGCAGGGTCACAACCTCCAAGGAGTTAACAACATGAGCAAGGGTCGTGTGTGGGTCCAAGTGATGGTCCTGGCTTTCGGCGCCGCCGCCACCGCCTGGGCGCAGAACGGCACCATCCAGGGTGTGGTGCTCGATCCCCAGTCGGCGGTGATCCCGAACGCCAAAGTTACGGCCACGGATGAAAGCAAGAGCCTGGTAGTCCGGGAAGCCGCCACCGGCGAGGCCGGCGCGTTCCGACTGCTGCAGCTGCTGCGCGGCACTTACACTGTCAAGATCGAGGCCCAAGGGTTTAAGCTCTTCGAGCGCACCGGCCTGGTGCTGGATCCCAACCAGATCATGGACCTGGGCGGGTTGAAGCTGGAGGTGGGGGCCACGGTCGAGACCGTTACGGTGGAGGCCTCGGCCCCGCTGGTCGAGACGGCCACCGCCAACAAGAGCTTCGTGATCTCCAGCCGCCAGGTGACCGAGCTGAGCCTCAACGGCCGCGACTTCCAGAGCCTCATGCGCACCCTGCCGGGCGTGGTCTCGAACGACACCTCGGACTTTCGTCTGGCCTTCAACAACACCGACCGTTTCAATGTGAACGGGCTGCGCGGGTCCATGAACAACTTCTTCCTGGACGGCTCGATCAACACCGACGTGGGGGCCAACGACGGCCAGTACACCCAGGTGAGCATGGACGCGGTGGGGGAGTTCAAGGTCCAGACCTCCACGTTCGCCGCCGAGCACGGCCGCAACCCCGGCATTCTGCTGAGCGCCACCACCAAGAGCGGCGGGGCGGATTTTCACGGAACGCTATACCACTTTCTGCGCAACAACGCCTTCGACGCCCGCTTCCCGTTCGACACCACCGGGACGACCACGCCGCTGCGCTTCAACCAGTTCGGCGTCAACATCAGCGGGCCGGCCCTGCTGCCCAAGATCTCGTCGGGGACCAACAAGAAGGCGTTCTTCTTCTTCAACTACGAGGGGACGCGGGCCAGCCGGCCGGTGGGGGGCAACTTCGTCGACCTGGCGCATCCGGACCTGCTCGCCGGCAACCTCAGCCGGCTCTACCGCGACGTGCCCATCGCCACGGCGCCGCAGTTTCGGGTGGGCCAGGTGTTTCGCCCCGGCACCTTGCTGCGAAACGCCGCCGGCCAGGTCACGGGTGGCGACCCCTACCCGGGCAACGTCATTCCCCGCAGCGAGTGGAGCCGAACCGCCCCGGCCTTCCTCAAGGTGCTGAGTTTCTTCCCGACCACCGGCGGCCAGCCCCTGGGGACCAACCCGGAGCTGGTGCGCGTCCCCTTCCAGGACTACTACCGCTTCAGCAAAAACCAGTACGTGGTCCGCTTCGACTACAACATCAGCGAGAAGATGAACGTCTTCTGGCGCTCGGTGTGGGACCCGCAGCGGGAGACCCAGGGCCGCGGGATTTTCACCACGCTTCCCTTCCCGATCTTCCCGATGTATCGGGAGAAGCCCGGCCAGAGCCACTCCTGGAACGTGGTCAACGTCATTAGCCCGGCTATGACCAACGAGGTCATCTTCACGATCAACGACCTGAACCAGCTCGTGGACGTGGCCGACGGCACCCCCAAGGACCAGTACGACCGCACGGCGCTGGGCTTCGCTTTCACAGAGCCGTTCCCGGGAGTGAACACCCGCAACCGCTTCCCGCGCTTCAACTGCGGGGTGGGGACCTGCGGGTTCGGCGGCTTCCAGGTCGGCTGGCTTAGCGAGGGCTCCACCATCGCCGCGGCCGACAACTTCACCTGGATCCGCGGCGCCCACTCGCTGAAGTTCGGCTTCTTCTGGAACACCAACCTCAACGCCCAGCAACCCAGCGCCACCGACCAGTTGAACATCAACTTCGGGCCCAACCTGCAGAACACCCGCGACACCGGCAACACCTTCGGCAACATGCTGCTCGGCAACTACACCTCCATCAACATGAGCGACGGTATCTACTACGGGACTTTCCGGTTCCACGGCGCCGAGGCTTACGCTCAGGATTCCTGGAAGGTGTCGAGCAAGCTGACCCTGGAGTACGGCTTGCGGTGGGCCTACTTCGGCCCCACCTACACGCTGGGGAAGTTCCTGCAGTACTACTTCGACCCGGCGCTCTACAACCCCTCCAAGGCGGTGCAAGTCGACATCCGGCCGGGCCTGACCCAAGGCACCATCGTGCCCAACTCCGGCGACCTGGCTCACGCCCTGGTGAAAGAAGGCGAGCAAGGCTACGACCGCGGCTACACGCGCCGGCGATGGAACCAGTTCTCGCCCCGGATCGGCTTCGCCTTCGACCCGGTGGGCGACGGTAAGACCTCCATTCGCGGCGGGGCCGGCATCTTCTGGGAGCGCATCCGCCAGAACAACCTGAACTTTGACGGCCTCGGTAATCCGCCGCTGGCCGGCAACCCCAGCGTGTTCGTCGGCAACATCGACGCCGTGACGGCAGCGCTGTTTGCCGGTGGTCTGAAGTCGCCGCAGGGCGTGCGCGCCTGGGCGCGGGACGGCAAGACCCCCACCATCTACAGCTGGAGCCTGGGGGTGCAGCGCCAGTTGCCGGCCGGCTTCGCGCTGGACCTGGGCTACGTCGGGAATCTGGCGCGGCACCTGATGGACGTTCGCGACATCAACACCTTGCCGCTCGGAGTCACCATCAATACCAATATCCTGCAGCGCAACAACAACGTGGCCAACGCCGTGCGGCCCTACCTCGGCTACGGCGGCATCAGCTTCACCGATTTTGCCTCCAACTCCAACTACAACGCTTTTCAAGCCCGCGCCAGCCGCCGCTTCCACAAGAACTTCACGGCCAACGCCAGCTACACCTGGTCGAAGGCCATGGGACACAACGAAACCGACACCGAAGGCATTCCCTACGCCTTCGACCGGCGCCGGGAGTACGGGCCGCTGGACTATGACCGCACCCAGATCCTGACCATCGATTACGTCTACGAGCTTCCGAAGTTCGCCAGGTCGAGCGGGGTGGCCAAGGCGGTGCTCAACGGTTGGGAGTTGAGCGGCATCACCCGCTTCTGGGACGGCACCCCGCTGACGGTCGGCAGCAACGGCAACCTGGGGACGCTTTCGGGAAGCCCACGGGCTAATTTCCTGGGCGGCGAACCTTTCCAGGACGGCAAGACCCGTTTCCAGTATTTCAATCCCCTGCTGTTCGCGCGGCCGCTCGACGGCCAGCTTGGCAACACTGCCAACGGGTTCTTGAGGGGACCGGGCATCAACAACTGGGACGCTTCGCTGTTCAAGAATACTCAAATCAACGAGCGGCTGCGGCTGCAGGTTCGCTTCGAGTTCTTCAACCTGTTCAACCACACCCAGTTTGCCGGGGTGAACACTGGCATCAGCGTGCCGAACCCGGGCCAGGCGGTGACGCAGGTGACCCGCGGCCGGACCGGGGAGGTGAACTCCACGCGCGATCCGAGGACCTTGCAACTGGGGGCCAAGTTCTACTTTTGAGCGGCTCGGGAAAAAATGGGCAACCCACGATGTGGGGCGGCGCCCCTGCGCCGCGGCTGGCCCCCTGGCCAGCCTCTTCCGGGCCTTTCGGTGAGCCGGCCAAGCCGACCAGGGCCCAGAGGGCGCCCCCGGCTGCGGCCCAGGGGGGCCGCCCGGTCGCGGTTCAAGCAGTTGTGGCTGGAACGAAAGCACTTCTCACGTTGTCAGCGGGCGCCTGCTGGGCGCTGCTGCTGGCGGCTGACCAGGCGGCCTTCGAGCGGGCCACGGAGGCGCTGCGGCAGGGCGACCACGTTGGCGCGGAATCGGGCTTCCGGTCGGTTCTGGAGGCGAACCCCAGGCATCTGCCGGCCCTGGCAAACCTGGGCGTGGTCTATTCCCAGACCCGGCAGTACGAGCGGGCCATCGAGATCTACCGCCGGGCTCTGACGCTGGCGCCAGGCGATGCCAGGCTGCAATTGAACCTGGGGATCGCCTACTTCAAGCAAGACCGCTTCGGGGAGGCCGTGCCGCACCTGGAGAAGGCCGGGACCTCCAGCCAGGCCCGGGAATTGCTGGCTGCATCATATATCTACACAGACCAGGCGGAGCGCTCCCTGGGCGTTCTGGCGGGGCTCGACGGCCGCGCCCCAGGAGTGTTGTACCTGCTGGGGCTGGCGCATCAGAAGACCGGCGACCGGCAGCGGGCTCAGGAGGCCTTCGCGGGCCTGCTCGGGTCGGCAACTCCTGCCCAGTCCCGCTTCCTGCTTGGAAAGGCGCGCTACGAATTGGGCGAATTCGAGGAAGCGGCCCGGGAACTGGAGCAGGCGTCAGAGCTGCCCGGGGCGGCCCGCGAGCTGGGGAAGGTCTACGTCAGCCTGCGCCGCAACGACGACGCCGAGCGCTGGCTTCGCAAGGCCGTGGAGCAGGACGGCGGCGACACCGAGGCCCGCTACTTCCTGGGCGGCGTCCTGATGCAACAGGACCGCGCCGCCGAAGCCCGGCCGTTGTTTGAATCGGTGGAGCGCGACCGCCCGCAGTTCTGGGGAGGGCACTACTACCTCGGCCGCTTGCGGTTGGATGCTGGAAACCCGGCCGAGGCCATTGGCTACCTGGAGACGGCAGCCAGGCTGCGCCCCGAGGAGGCGGCGGTCTTCTATCAGCTCGGTCGGGCCTATCGGGCGGCCGGCCGCCTCCAGGACGCCGAAGCGGCGCTGGAGCGTCTCGGGACGCTCAAGGCCCAGGCCGCCGCCGGCGACGTGGAGCTGCTCCGGCGGAGGTAAGCTGGCCTACAAGCGCCGATTCCGCCGCAGAGGCGCGGAGACGCTGAGATTGAAAGCAAAAAGTCCTCCGCGTCTCTGCGTCTCCGCGGGGGGCCGCTGGCCGGTGGTTCATGCTATAATCCCGGCGGGAATCCCTCCCGTTCGAGGTGCGCGGACGACGTTGGCGCAGCAGATAGAGTTGCGGATCTCGAGCGATCCCCGGTGGCTGCGCATGGTGCGGGTGATCATGCAGGAGATCGCCCGCCAAGCGGGTTTCCCCGACGGGGAGCGGGGCGAAATCACCCTGGCGGTCGACGAGGCGCTGGCCAACGTGATCAAGCACGCCTACCGGGGCGACCCCAACGGGACGGTTTTGCTGAGTTGCGAGGCCGAGGAGGGGCGTCTGGAGATCGAGTTGCGCGACCGGGGACTGGCGTTCGATCCCGGCCGGCTGGTAGAGAAAGCGCCCGATGAGCTGCGGGTCGGCGGGCGCGGCTTGTTCCTGATGCGGGCGACCATGGACGAGGTTCATTTCGAGCGCAACGGCGACACCAACCTGGTGCGGCTGCGAAAATCTGTGAAGGCCCCGACGCGCGAATAATAACATGACAAAAGACCTGGACATCAACATCGACCGCAACGGTCCCATCTCGGTGGTACACGTGTCGGGCGACATCGATCTGAAGAGCTCGCCGGAACTGCGGGCGACCATCCTGGATTTGTTCGAGAACCGGCGCCAGGAGAGGGTGATCCTGAACCTGGCGGGGGTGCATTACATCGACAGTTCCGGGGTCGCCAGCCTGGTGGAAGGACTGCAGGAAGCCAAGAAGCGCAACGCGCGATTCATCCTGTGCGCCTTGAACGAGGCGCCCCGCCACGTGCTGGAGCTGACGCGTCTGACCAAGGTGTTCGAGGTCGCCCCCAGCCTCGAAGAGGCCCTGAAGTAATCACGGCTGCCGGGATGACGCTTGTCCGCATCGGCCGTTCCAGCATCCGGACCATCGAGTATCTGGGCGGACTGACGATTCAGCTGGGGCGGGGATTGCGGGCCGCCGCGCGACTGAGCCCCTTCTGGGGAAGCCGGCTGCGCTGGCGGAGCACCATGAGGCAAATGGCCATCGTGGGGGTGGAGGCGCTGCCGGTGGTGTGTCTGATCGCGGGGTTCGTGGGCCTGATCATGGCCCTGCAAGGGGCCTACGAGCTGAAGAAGTTCGGGGCCCTGCGGTACGTGGTGAGCCTGGTAGGGGTCAGCATGACGCGGGAGCTGGGGCCGCTGATGACCGCCATCATCATCATCGGCCGGTCGGGGTCCAGCTTTGCGGCGGAGATCGGAACCATGACGGTCACCGACGAGGTGGACGCCCTGCGCGTGATGGCGCTGGAGCCGGTGGAGTTCCTGCTGGCGCCGCGGCTGGTGGCCATGATGGTCATGATGCCGTGCTTGACCATCGCGGCCGACACCGCCGGCATCCTGGGGGGCGCCGTGTTCACCTACGCCAGCCTGGGGATGGGGTTGCGCACCTACCTGGCGACGGCTGTCGAAGTCCTCTTCATGCGCGACATCATCACCGGGCTGATCAAGTCCCTGGCGTTCGGAATGATCATCGTGCAAGTGGGCTGCTTCGAGGGCTTCACGGTGCGCGGCGGCCCGGAGGGAGTGGGGCGGGCCACCACCCGCGCCGTGGTGCAGTCGATCTTTCTGGTGATCGTGGCCGACCTGTTCTTCACGGCGTTTTTCTACCTGTTCTGGTCCTGAGATGAGCGACTTGCAGCCGATGATCGAGGTTCGGAACCTGGTGGCCGGGTACGGCTCCAAGATCATTCTGCACGGGGCCAACCTCTCGATCCTGCGGGGCGAGACGATGGTGATCCTGGGAGGCAGCGGCAGCGGCAAGAGCACCCTGCTGCGCCACATGGTGGGACTGGAGCGGCCCATCTCGGGGGAGATCCTGATCCAGGGCGTCGACATAACGCACTGCTCGCGGGCGCAGCTGAACGAGGTGCGCAAGTCCATGGGGCTGTCGTTTCAGGGTTCGGCGCTGTTCAACTCCATGACCATCGCCGACAACGTGGCGCTGGCGCTGCGGGAACACACCAAACTGGCGGAATCCACCATCAAGGTGATGACCCGGATCAAGCTGGAGCAGGTAGGACTGGCCCACGCCGAGGACTACCTGCCGGCGCAGCTGTCGGGCGGGATGAAGAAGCGCGCCGCGGTGGCGCGGGCCCTGGCCATGGACCCGGAGATCCTGCTGTTTGACGAGCCGTCGGCGGGGCTGGATCCCATCATCGCTGCCGGCATCGACGACCTGATCCTGAGCCTGAAGCGGGCCTTCAAGATGACCATCGTGGTGGTGACGCACGAGCTGGAAAGCGCCTTTGTGATCGCCGACCGCATCGCGGTCGTCGACCAGGGGCGCATTGTGGCGGTGGGGACGGCGGAGGAGATCCGGTCGAGCGCCCTGCCGCGGGTCAGGCAGTTTCTGGACCGCATCCCGGACCCGGTGACGGGGGATCAGGAGGCGTTCCTGGGGAGGCTGATGGAGGAGTAGCATATGTCCAACGAAGCCAAAGTGGGCCTGTTCGTGGTTATTTCGCTGACGATCTTCATCGTCACCTTCGTTTCCATCGCCAACGTGCAGCTGCGCGGCGGCATGGTCCAGTACAAGACCTACTTCACGTTTGCGGGCGGCGTGGAGAAGGGGGCGGTGGTGCGGTTCGGGGGGCTGAAGTGCGGGCGGGTGGCCCAGTTGCGGCCATGGGCCGAAGACCCTACTCGGGTGGAGCTGGTGCTGGAGGTGCGGCCCGAAACGCCGGTGCGGCAGGACGCGGTGGCTTCCGTCTCCACGCTGGGAATGCTGGGGGAGAACTATGTCGAGATCACGCCGGGCAAAAAGAATGCTGCGCCGCTGGCTCCCGGGGGCGTGGTGGGGTCCATGGAGGCGGTGGATTTTGCGGCCCTGACGCGCCGGGTGGGCTCGGTGGCGGACAGCTCCCAGCTCCTGATCGTCGATCTGCATAAGAACCTGAACCAGATCTCCGACAAGGCCGACCAGTTGCTGGCCAACCTGAACCAGATCACCGGCCAGAAGAACCGCCAGAGCCTGGAGAACCTGCTCGACTCCAGCAACAGGATGATTGCCGACCAGGCGCCCAAGATCAACCGCATCACCGACACCCTGGAGCAGACCACGCAAAAGATCGACGCCCTGGTATCGGAGCTGCGCGGCACCAACCGGCGGGCCGGAGACCTGATCTCGAACCTCCACAAGACGGTCGAGGAGACCCGCGAGCCGATCCAGCAAGACCTGAAGCAGATGCAGGAGACGCTGGCGCAAGCGCAGAGCCTGATCTCGCAGTTGCAGGGCATGCTGGCCTACAACGACGAGCATGTCAACCGGAGCCTGGAGAACTTCCGGGTCAGCTCCCAAAACCTGGCGGAGTTCACTTCCGATTTGAAGCAGCGGCCGTTCAGCCTGATCCGGGTGAAGCCCCGGCCGGACCGGAGGGTGCCGGTGGCTAATGGCGGTAGAAGGTAGGCGGTAGGCGGTTACAGCTCCCAGACGAAGGCGCGGAAGCGGCGCACGGTACGAAAGCCGACGCGGTGGTAGAGGCGGACGGCGCCGGCGTTGGCGGCCGTGACCGTGAGGCTGACGGCCTGGCAGCCGCTCAAGCGAAACACTTCCATCGACCGCCAGAGGAGCTCGGAGCCGAGACCCTGGCCGCGTAGCTGGGGGAGCACGCAGATCTGGGTGATGTGACCGACCGTGGGGGCCACCATGCTGGTCAGCGAAACGCCGCACAAACGGCCGGTCAAGGACTCCAGGGCCAGGCGCGAGGCGGGGGTGTGGAAGGCGCCGCAGCCGGGGTACTGAACGATGTTGAGGAGAAAGCGGCGGGCTCCGGCGGGGCTGCGGTACTGATCGTTGATGCGGCTGTCGAGGTGGTCGTGGTAGGCGGCGGAGATCAATCCGGCGGCGGCCTCCAGATATTGCTCTGACCATGGCAGGAAGCGGAAGGCGGGCGAGGGCGCCGGGCCGAACATTTCGCGGCGCAAGCCGTCGATGTCCTCCGCCAGCATGAAGTCGCGCTCGAACCGAGTAAGCTCGTGGGGCGCGAAGAGACTTTCGATGTTGGGCGACTCCAGCATCATCAGCTGGGCTTCGATGCGGCGGACGCCGGGGGTGTGGCGGGCCGTCTCGACCACGTGGGAGAGCAGCCGGTGCTGGGTCTCCAGGGTCCGGAAGCCCTGGGACACAAACAGGTCGCCGATCAGGATCTTGTGGTCTTCGTGGACCCAGTAGGCATAGCCGACCACCAGGCGGCCGCTCAGCAGGGCGTAGCCGCTGAGGGCCTTCATGTCGAGGTAGCGGCGGACAATGTCGGCGGAGGCTTGAAAATTCCAGCGCAGGCGCTCGGCCCACAGGCGCGACTCTTCCTCGAGCAGCGGGGCCAGGTCGCGGGACTGAAAGTGACGCAGGTCGAGCACCTCCAGCGGTAGAGGCTCCTCGGCGCGGGCCGCCATGAGGCGATTATACTGGTAGAAGCGTGCTGCGGATCAGTATCGGCCTGCTGCTGGCGGTTTCCGCGCTGGCTCAGACGCTGCGCTTCGGCATCCTCGGCGACAGCGGCACCGGCGACGAGACCCAGAAGGCCGTGGCCCGGCAGATGGAGCGGCGCCAGTTGCAGGGTCCCTGGAAGTTTGTGCTCTTCCTGGGCGATAACGTCTATGACGAGGGGAACCCGAAGGAGTTCGAGCAGAAGTTCGGGCAGGTGTACCGGGCCCTGGCGGCCGGGGGCGTGCAGTTGCACGCCACCCTGGGCAACCACGATCGGATTCACCGGCACAGCCGGCGAGGGATGGCGCAGGTCGAGGATCCCTCGTTCGGCTATGTGGCCCAGAGAGACGAGTACGTCTATGTGCCACGGCCCTTGGCCGGAGGCCAGGCGCTGGTCCGATTCTTATGTCTGAACTCCGATGCCTGGATCGAGGAGCTGGACCAGGGCCGCCCGCCGGCCGGAAGACTGGCGCAGTTGCGAGGATGGCTCGATCAGTCCGGCCAGTACCATTGGAACTTTGTCGTCCTGCATCATCCGCTGTACTCGTTCGTGCGCCGGGGGCTGTTCGGGCTGCGGGGCCACGGCCCCTCGCGGCAGCTGCGGGAGGTGATCGAACCGCTGCTGGTGGCAGGTAAGATCGACGCTGTATTCGCCGGCCATGAGCACTTCTATATGAAGATCCGTCCCCAGAAGGGGATCCACCACTTCATTTCGGGCGGCGGGGGGCAGAAGGTGCGGCCGGGAGCGGACCTGGGACACGCCGAGGTTGAAGCCGGAGCCGAGCAGAATCATTTCCTGGACCTGGAACTGGACCAAGAGCGCCTCAGCTACCAGGCCATCTCGGTAGCCGGAACTCCCATCCACCCGCCCCGGACCATCGCAAAATAAGACCCCGGTGCGGGCGGCAATAGGCTATGATAGGTTGGCATGACCAAAGAAGAGGGCATCGAGGTTAGCGGGACGGTGATTGAGAAGTTCCCTGGCGGCATGTTCAGCGTCCAATTGGAGGACAAACACAAGGTGCTGGCGCATATCGCCGGCAAGCTGCGCAAGAACCGCATCCGCATCCTGGCGGGCGACAAGGTGACTCTGGAGCTGTCGCCCTACGACCTGACCCGGGGTCGAATCACCTACCGGTTCCGATAGTGGGGGTGCGAGACACGAGAGTGGTGGCGTTGGCGGTCCCCCGCAATTGTCATCCCGAGCGTAGCGAGGGATCTGCTGTTGAGCCGGGGCGAAAGCAGATCCCTCGCTACGCTCGGGATGACACCGGCTGCGGACGCCGGGTAAAGCCCGCGCGAACCCCGATTCTGCTAAGCTGGTAGAGGGTGGAGCCTTGCCGTGATCGAGCAAATCGGACGCTACAAGGTGTTGCACGAGCTGGGCCGGGGCGCCATGGGCGTGGTTTACAAGGCTCAGGACCCCACCATCGGCCGCCTGGTAGCGATCAAGACCATCCGGCTCAGCGAGCTGACTCATCCGGACGAGCGAGAGCAGCTTCGCAACCGGCTGTTCCGCGAATCCCAGGCCGCCGGTATCCTCAACCATCCGGGTATTGTAACGATCTATGACATCGCCGAAGACGCCAGCATGGCCTACATCGCCATGGAGTTCGTGGATGGCCAGACGGTCGAGAAACTCGTGGATTCCGGGGCCCTGGCCGATCCCAAGCTGCTGGTTTTGATCGCCACCCAGACGGCCTTGGCGCTGGATTACGCGCATTCCAAAGGCATCATTCACCGCGACATCAAGCCCGGCAACATCATGGTGACGAACGACGGGCAGGTCAAGATCACCGACTTCGGCATCGCCCGAATCTCCAGCTCCAAGTTCACCCACACCGGCACGGTGATGGGCACGCCCAGCTACATGTCGCCAGAGCAGGTGCGTGGAGCTCCGGTAGACGGTCGCTCGGACCTGTTCTCGCTGGGCGTGGTGACCTACGAGATGCTTACCAGCCAGAAGCCCTTCACCGGCGAGAGCATCACGACGGTTATTTTCAAGATTGTCAGCGAGGCGCCGGTCCCGCCCAAGGAAATCAACCCCAGTGTGGGAACGAAGATGAACGCGGTGGTCATGCGGGCGCTGGCCAAGGAGGCGGCGGAGCGCTATCAAAGCTGCCGCGAGTTCGCGGAGGCCATGCAGCTGGCTGCCCAGCAGACCGCCAATCTGACCCCTGCAGTGAGGAAGATCTCCAGAGCCTTCGGCGCCACGGAGTCGAGCGACCCGGCCTTGATGACCCTGCCGGCCGGTCCTCAGCCGGTGACCTTATCGCCGCCGGCGCCGCAGCCGGCCGCCAGGACCCCAGGCCCGGTCACGCCGCCGGCTGAGGGGACACCGGAAGCCCTGAAAGCAACCGTGTTGGAGCCGCCGGGGCCGGCGGCGCCGCAGCCCGAACGCCAGACCCCGGTCGTCGAACTGAAGGACAAGCCGAAGCTGCCGCCGCTGAAGACCCGGTCCCCGGAGCTGAAGCCGCGGGCCGAGGTGGTGGCGCCCGCGGTTGCCGTTGCACCCCTGGCGGGCTCGCCGACCAAAAGCCGGCCGTGGATCCCGCTGGTGCTGCTCGGAGTGTTGGTGGTGGCCGGAGGAGGCGTGTACTGGAAGTTGCGGGAGCAATCCCCGGCGCCGGTCGTGCCGGCCGCCCCAGCCGCCGGCAAAATCTCCGAGGCGCCGGTGGCTCAGGCCCCCGCGCCGGCAGCTCAAGTCCCGCCGCCTGCGGCTCAGCCGGTTCCACAGGCACCCCAGGCTTCGGCGCCGCCGCCCCCGGTGGCCAAGTCCGCTACACCGCCGCCCTCCGGCGAGCCGGCGCCCAAGAACACCACCGGCCGGGTGATCAGCGTGAGCACCAGCCAGCCCGGTGCGCGCGTGCTGGTGGATGCCAAAGAGGAAACCGCCTGCAACACCCCCTGCTCTATCCCGGTAGCTGCGGGCCGCCACAGTCTGTTGGTTACCTTTGCCGGACATTATCCGGAGCGCCGCGAGGTCCAGATGGCCCGCGATCCCGTGGAGATGAATATCACTCTCCGGCCTGTCCTGGGCACCGTCATGATCTCGACGGTGCCTCCAGGCGTGCCCATCGAGGTCGACGGCAAGCCGGCCGGGGAGTCGCCTGTAACCCTGCGGCTGCCCTTCGGCAAGCACGTCGTGGCCGCCAACAAGGAAGGACTCTCGCCGGCCCAGCAGACCGTCGAAGTCATCGACGACAACATTCTCTCGGTGCGGATGACCCTGGCGCCGCAGTAACACAGGCCCCGGTTGTAGGTTGTGGATCGTGGGCTGGGGCGCTGATGGCGGCGCCGCCCCGCTGTGCCACAATAGCCCCATGAAACTGCGGAGCCAGGAGTGGTACGGCGGGTTGAGCTATGAGTCGACCGTGCGGCGGGCGTGGCTGCGCTCGGAGGGTCTGGGGGCCCAGATCTTCGACGGCCGGCCCCTCGTGGGCATCTGTAATTCCTGGAGCGAGCTGAACAACTGCAACGCGCATCTGCGGGACCTGGCGGCGGCCGTCAAGCGGGGCGTCTGGGCGGCCGGGGGCGTGCCGCTGGAGTTCCCGACCATCTCGCTGGGGGAGGTGTTCATCAAGCCAACCACCATGCTGTTCCGCAACCTGATGGCCATGGACGTGGAGGAGATGATCCGGGCCAATCCCATCGACGGGGTGGTGCTGCTGGCCGGCTGCGACAAGACCACGCCGGCGCAGCTAATGGGGGCGGCCTCCGCGGATCTGCCGGCCATCATGGTCACGGGCGGGCCAATGCTGGCGGGACGCTGGAAGGACCAGGTGCTGGGATCCGGAACCGACGGCCGCAAGTACTTCCAGGAGCTGCGGGCCGGCCGGATCACCGAAGAGCAGTGGTGCGAGATCGAGAGCTGCATCGCGCGCAGCGCCGGTCACTGCACCGTCATGGGCACTGCTTCTACGATGGCGTCGATGGCCGAGGCCCTGGGGATGACGCTGCCGGGCAACGCCGCCATCCCGGCGGTGGATTCCCGCCGCTACCAGCTGGCGGAGGCCTCCGGGCGCCGCATCGTGGAGATAGTCCGCGAGGATCTGCGGCCCTCCCGGGTGCTGACCCGGGCGGCGTTCGAGAATGCCATCAAGGTGGACATGGCCATCGGCGGCTCCACCAACGCCGTCGTGCACCTGCTGGCCATTGCCGGACGCCTGGGGGTGGAGCTGGGGCTGGAGGATTTCGACCGGCTCTCGCGCCAGACCCCCTGGATCGCCAACGTCAAGCCCTCGGGCGAGTACGTAATGGAGGATTTCTTCTACGCCGGGGGCCTGCCGGCGGTGATGAAGGAACTGGAGCCGTTGCTGGACACTTCGGTGATCACGGTAACGGGCAAGACCTGGGGGGAAAACCTGGCGGCGGTGGAGCGCGGCAAGCCGGAGGTGATCCGGCCGCTGGAGCGGGCCCTGGCGCCGGAGGGCGGCACCGCCATACTGTACGGCAGCCTGGCTCCGGACGGGGCCGTGATCAAGCAGAGCGCCGCCTCCGCCCGTCTGCTGCGCCATCGTGGCCGCGCCCTGGTGTTCTCCGGGTACGAGGAGCTGAAGGCCGGCATCGACGACCCGGCGCTGGAGGTCGACGCTTCCACGGTATTGGTGCTCCAGAATGCCGGCCCCCAGGGCGGGCCGGGCATGCCGGAGTGGGGCCATCTGCCCATCCCGGCCAGGTTGCTGCGCCAGGGGGTCGACGACATGGTGCGGATCAGCGACGCCCGCATGAGCGGCACCAGTTTCGGCACCGACGTGCTGCACGTGGCGCCGGAGGCGGCCTCCGGCGGCCCCCTCGGCCTGGTGCGCACCGGCGACGAAATCCTGCTGGACGTCGAAAACCGCCGCCTGGACCTGTGCGTGCCCGAGGAAGAACTGGGGCGGCGGCGCGCCGCCTGGCAGCCTCCCAAGCCTCACTTCACCCGCGGCTACGGCCGCCTCTACCTGGACCACGTCACCCAGGCCAACCTGGGTTGCGACTTCGACTTCCTCCGGAGATGAGGCGATGAGGAGATGACCGGCCGCACCATTTCCCACTACCGCATCGACGCCAAGCTCGGCGAGGGCGGCATGGGGGTGGTCTACCGCGCCACCGACCTCAGCCTCAACCGTCCGGTGGCCGTGAAGTTCCTTTCCTCCGAGGTTGCCGATCAGGAGCGCCGCCGCCGCTTCCAGCAAGAGGCCCAGGCGGCCTCCTCGCTCAACCATCCGCACATCCTCACGGTGTTCGAGGCCGGAACCGTCGACGGCCAGCAGTACCTGGTCACCGAGTTTATCGACGGCTGGACGCTGCGCGAGTGGGCCCGGCGCGAGCAGCCCGCGCCCCGCCAACTGGTCGAAATGCTGGTGGGCGTCGCCGACGGCCTGGCCATCGCCCACCAGTCCGGCATCGTCCACCGCGACATCAAGCCCGAGAACATCCTGGTGGCCAAGACCGGCTACGCCAAGATCGTCGACTTCGGGCTGGCCAAGATTCTCGAGCCTGTCGGAGCCTCCGACGACAAGACTCTCAGCCTCGCCGGCACCCGGGCCGGGACCATCCTGGGGACCGTCGCCTATATGTCGCCGGAGCAGGCAGCCGGCAAGCCGGTCGATCCTCGTAGCGACATCTTTTCGTTTGGGGTGGTGTTGCACGAAATGCTGGCCGGAGAGCGCCCCTTCGCCGGCCAGACCGACGTCGACCTGCTCCACGCCGTAATGCACAGCCCGCCCCGCCCGCTCCCCAAGGCTGTCCCCGACCAGCTGCGCTGGGTCGTCGAGAAGGCCCTCGAAAAAGACCCCGCCGACCGCTACCAGTCGATGCGCGAGATGGTGACGGATCTGAAGCGAGCCCAGAGGGCGGCGCAGCTTTCCGGACTGGCCGAGGCCGTGGCCGCCCCGCCGGCGCCACCCAGGAAGTGGCCATGGGCCGCCGCGATTATCGCGCTGGTCCTGCTGGGCGGGGCCGGCGGTTGGTTGCTTCGCCGCCCGCAGCAGGTTTCCGATAACCCGCTGGCAGGAGCGCGCTTCACGCGCCTCACCGACTTCGAAGGCACCGAGATGGATGCCGCTATCTCCCACGACGGCAAATTCGTCGCCTTTCTCTCCGACAAGGACGGAATCTTCGACGCCTGGTTGACCCAGGTGGGCAGCGGCGAATTCGTCAACCTGACAAAGGGCCGTTTCCCGGCCCTGGTCACCGACGTGACCCGGACGGTCGCCTTCTCCTCAGACGCCACGCAGGTCTGCGTTCTGGTGAACCGCACCGATCCCTCCGGTCGCATGGTGGACACTACCGTCTGGCTGATGCCCACCCTGGGAGGGGTCGCCCGGCCGTTCCTGGCCAAAGGCGTAACGGCGGTGTGGTCGCCCGACGGGACCCGGATCGCTTACCACAACTCCACCCCAGGGGATCCCATGTTTGTCGCCGATCGCACCGGCGCTAATCCGACGCAGATCTTCACCGAGCGGCCGGGAGGCCACAATCACTATCCGATTTGGTCCCCCGACGGACGCTTCCTCTACTTCGTGCGCGGCCTTCCACCCAGCCAGATGGACATCTGGCGAGTGCCTGCCACTGGTGGCCGGCCCGAGCGTATCACCTATCACAATTCGAGGCTGACCTATCCGGCTTTCTTGGATGACAGGACTCTGCTCTACACCTCCCTCGCCCAAGACGGCTCCGGACCCTGGCTCTACGCGCAGGACCTGGAGACCCGCGCCGCCCGGCGCGTCAGCCTGGGCCTGGAACAGTACATCTCCATTGCCGCCAGCGGCTCTTCCGCTGGCCAGCGACGGCTGGTGGCCACCGTGGCCAAACCCACCGCCAACCTGTGGATGGTCCCCATCGACACGCGGACCGCGCCGGAGGCGGCGGCCAGCCGTTATCCCTTGGCAGCGGCCCGCGCCACCGCCCCCCGCCTCGGACCCGACTATCTGCTATACCTCTCTTCGCCCGGCGGAGACGATTCCCTTTGGAAGTTCAAGGACGGCGCAGCAACGGAGTTGTGGAAAGCAGGCGACGGAGTGGTCAGCTTTCCTCCCGCGATTTCCCCAGATGGCCGGCGGATCTGCTTTTCGTTTCTCAAACAAGGCCGCACCCGGCTTCACGTCATGACCTCGGACGGCGGCGGCGCCCGCCCCCTGGCAGACACGCTCGATATCCGCAGCGCGCCATCGTGGTCTCCGGATGGAAAATGGGTCGCCGTAGCCGCCGACGACGGAAGCGGCAGCAGCCGGGTCTTCAAAGTGCCTGCGGAGGGCGGCCCCCCGGTTCGCCTGGTCGAGGAGCTCTCTTATAATCCCGTTTGGTCGCCGGATGGAGGTCTGATTGTCTACTCCGCCTCGGTGGAGGCCGCTTCCTATCCGCTGAAAGCTGTTACTCCGGAAAAAGTTCCCGTTGCTCTGCCCGAACTGTCGGTGTTGCGGGGCGGCGAGCGCTACCGTTTCTTGCCCGGCGGCCGGCAACTGGTCTTGTTGCTGGGAGACAGTCGCCGGGAAAACTTTTGGCTGGTGGATCTCGCCACCGGGCGCCGGCGCCAGCTCACCGACCTCCGCGGAGGCTTCTACCTCCGGGGATTCGATATTTCTCCCGACGGCAAGCAGATCCTGTTCGACCGCATTCGGGAAAACTCCGACCTGGTGCTGATCGAGCCGGGCCGGTAGAGGAGATCATGGTATCAGCCGACACAGGGAGCCCGTGAATCGACCCCCTCTGAAGCCGTTGCGCCACGAACACTCTCTGAGCCCGGCGAAACTTGCTCAGTTCTCCAAGATGACGAACATTGAACTCACAGATTCTCTCCAACCAGGACGACCCGGGGCGCTCAAGGTCAGACCAGATGGGACCGTCATCGACGGCCACCACCGCATCAGGATTCTTCGGGACCGAGGATTTCAAGTCGATTCGCTTCCCGAGAAGTAATACCGAAGGAGGAGCTTTCTTCGGAGGAGCTATGAGAGCTGAGCTTCCGTGGATCGAGGCGCCTTGGCAGGGTAGACTGGCGATCTTGCCTCGCCCCCGAGGTGGAGATTGGCTTGAGGACGAGGCTCGCGAATGGCGCTTGGCAGGCGTGGACGTCATCGTCTCACTGCTCACGAGCGATGAGATCGCTGACTTGGATCTTGCCCAGGAACCTCGCCTCTGTCGCGAGAATGCGATCCAGTTCTTATCGTTCCCGATAACGGATCGAGGCGTTCCGGCGTCAGGAAGGGCGACTTTGGATCTCGTGAAGACATTGGAAACCATCCTGGCAGCGGGGAAAACTGTTGCGGTTCACTGCAGACAGGGGATCGGAAGGTCGCCATTGATAGCAGCGTGCCTTCTTCTTCTGGCTGGTATCAGTTCCGAGGCGGTTTTCCAGCGGCTCACCGCAGCACGGGGATGTTCGGTGCCTGAGACTGATGAGCAGCGACAGTGGGTCATTCAGTTCGCCCGGGAATCGACGCTGGCGTCCGCGTAAGGGCCAGAGCTAATAGCCATGATCGGCCGCACCATTTCCCCTACCGCATCGACGCCAAGCTCGGCGAGGGCGGCATGGGGGTGGTCTACCGCGCCACCGACCTCAACCTCCACCGCCCGGTGGCCGTGAAGTTCCTTTCCTCCGAGGTCCAAGCCCCGCTCCTCCGTTACAAGCCGCCAGCCCCTTACGGTAGAATCTGAGCATGGCTTTGTCAGAGCGTATCGTCGTCGATCCGGAGATCCTGGCCGGCAAACCGGTGATCCGAGGCAGTCGCCTTGCCGTTGAGTTCATTCTCGAATTGCTTGCCGCAGGGCAGTCCGAACAAGATCTCCTGACGAACTATCCGGGGCTGACCCACGACGACATTCTGGCCTGCCTTTCCTACGCCAGCTACCTGGCTCACGAATATAAGGCCTATCCAATTCCGGCCTGACTTCGACAGGAAAGATGCGACTCCTTGCCGATGAAAATTTTCCGAAGCCGGCCGTAGAGGCGCTGCGCGCCGATGGCCACGACGTGTGTTGGGCCCGGACGCATTGCACTGGATGGAAGGATGCTAAACTTCTTGAGTTCGCCGAAGCGGAATCCCGGATTCTGCTGACTCTGGATAAGGACTTCTGGCAGATTGCCGTTCAGCGCCGGGTTCCTCTCGAACAATCCGGCGTAGTCTGGTTTCGAGTTCATCCCGCAACTCCCGACAATCTCAAGCCGTTTGTGGGTGCGTTTGTCGAGGCGAGGAGGGCATGGGCCGGACACATCAGCATTATTTCCGGCGAAGGAATTCAGATGCTGGCTGCCCGAAGGAGCTGACGGTGTCTTCATCTCCTTGTACTTGCCGGTTCGAACGCTCCTCGACACCCCACGGTGGATTGGAACCGGACACGCTAAGGCGCCGTTGTCGGCCCCCCTGTCCCTTCCGAGTTGCGCGTCATCCGACCGGAAGGTCCCTGTCGCGCCTGTTGGCTGGTCAGTTTGAAGCTGACCAGAGCCGCCTGTTGACACGGCTTATCCTCGGCGGGCGAGAAGGTAAAGAGTAACCGGACGCGTTCCTTGCTCAAGAACCTGAAAGCCGGCTTCCTGGAGGCGTTCGGTCCACCAGGCCGGGCCCCGAGTGCCGCCGTGCAGCAGCAGCGGTCCGAAGCTGAATTGAACCCACGGCTCTTTGGCGATCACCATCACCAGAAAGTCACCCCCCGGTTTCAGCACCCGCGCGGCTTCGGCGAGAGACTGCTTAATCCCCTCGCGATTCAGGTGATCGATCGCGTACGAGCTGACGATGGCATCAAACGCGGCCGGTTCGAATGGAAGATTGCGCATGTCACCGGCCTGGATCATCGCGCGCTGCTCCACGCCCACGGCTTTCAAGTTCGTGAGCAGCCTCTGCTGCGGACTCTCGCTGCGTCCGAAGTGCCTCTCAAAGGAATCGCCGAATAGGTCCAGCGCGACCAGAGTCGCTTGCGGACGAGCTTCTAGGACCATGATGGACGACCTGCCGGTGCCCGCCCCCATATCGAGTACCCGTCCCGTGCCCAAATGGAGAAAGCTTTGCGTGGGCAATGAAGGTCGCCCGTTGATGTCGATGACGAAGCGCACCACCAGGAACGCAGCGGTTGACCAGAGAGCGACAATGCCCACTAAGAGCATCGGCCCCTTGGACCATTTGCGCGCGTATCCGAGGAGCAATAGCGAGACGGTGGCGGCGGCTAGGATGAGGTGGCCATAGCTCAGCCACCACGGATATCCGAAGTCGAGTTGCGGTGCGGGCATCCATTCATTGTAGCGAAGCTGTGGCGCCGGATTTAAGAATCGACGCTGCGTGCCCCGATAGCAGCAGTTCCGCGCCCCGACTGGATAGGGGCCGCACGGGCGGCGAATCGCCGGTGCCGTCCCGTTTGGCTACAGCGCCGACCCGCACACGAAGCAGTTGGTCGTGATCCCTGAGGAAGCGGAGATCGTGTCAGAATGTTTCAGAGGGCGGCGGCAAAGGTCAGCCCGTCCAGCATCGCATCGTATGCGAACGCTCTGGGTTGGCACACCAGGAACCGCAATCCGTGGCCTGCACGCCAGGTCCATCCGCGCTCACCAACTACGCTTACGCCGGCTTGGTGGTCCAGGGCTTTGGATTTCGTAACGGTTGCCACGAAGCGTTGGTTGAGCGAACGGTTTACCGCCAGGTTCAGAATATACTCGCCTTCCGGCGCACCCGCGTGCCCGGACGAGGGAGAAGGGTTCTACCGTGGCTACTTCGCTGATTGGCCCGCTGCGCTGGGTGCGACCGGCTCTTGAGCACCCATATACCGTCAGTGGTAGGCCGGTTTGAACCAACGGACTGGAACCGCATCATCGTGTTTTCGATGGCTTACAAGATTCTCCTGTTATGAGAACCAACTGGTGGCCTTGTGTCAGGGGCAAATTGAGCCAAACCTTCCCACCACGAAATTCAAGTCCCCTGTTGTTAACGGCATCGTCCTTCGTGTACCCACTGCGGCGCGTCGCGTTTTCCTCAACATAGCCATGTGTTTGCGGTGAGCCTGGCCTCTCTCCATCTGGTTCGGAGATTCTCCATTTGCACCCCGGTGAGTGCCCGGGCGCGGCTTTCCGCCCCACCTACCGGCAACCCTGAGCGCGCCTGTCTCCACAAGCTGGCCACCATCCACGCCCGGTGCACCGTGCTTTTGACTTTTGACTTGCCTCTCCCCCCCATGCTACAGTCTTACCGAACTGGAGGTTTCTATGCGTCCAATCTCATCTCTGCTCGCCCTGGCGGTCTTCCCGGCTGTTCTGCTCGCCCAGAGCGAAGCCGGCGCCCCCAAGCTCTCGCTGACAGAGAAAGAAGACTTTCTGCGCAATGCCAAGGTCGTCAACACCAAGGACCTCTCGGTGGGGGTCACCAACTCCAAAAAGGCCATACTCGACGACGGCAAGGTCAAGCACGACGCCCACATCCAGACCGTCGAGGTCGCCAAGGCCTCCTACCAGACCCAACGCGGCACGGAATTGAACTTTCGCGACAGCTACAAGTACAACATGGCCGCCTATGAACTCGACAAGATGCTCGACCTCAATATGACCCCGCCATCGGTGGACCGCAAGATCGGCGGCCAGTCCGCCGCCGTCACCTGGTGGGTCGACGACACCATGATGACGGAGCTCGACCGCACCCGCAAGAGCACCCAGCCGCCCGACCTGGATGCCTGGAACAAGCAGATGTACGTGGTCCGGGTTTTCGACCAGCTCATCTTTAATACCGACCGCAACCTCGGCAACCTGGTCATCGACAAGGACTGGCGCATCTGGATGATCGACCACACCCGCGCCTTCCGCATGATGAAGAAGCTCGAGAACCCCAAGAACCTGGTGCAGTGCGAGCGCAAGCTGCTCGGCAAGCTCAAGGAGCTCAACAAGGACAATCTCAAGCAGAGGGTGGGGAAGTACCTGACCGGTATGGAGATTGACGGCCTCCTGGGCCGGCGCGACCTGATCGTGAAGCTCTTCGAGAGCGAGATTGCCTCCAAGGGCGAGGCCGCCGTTCTCTATGACCTTCCTCCCCGCGGCTAGCTTCTCTGCCGGGGCCCTGGCGGCGGCGCTCGCCCAGGCCCCCCCTAGCACCACCTGCGCCGACATCGAGGAGTTTCTCCGCAATGGCAGCGTCGGCGCCATGCGCAACCTCCCCCGGGGCGTCACGCTCCCCAAGCGCGCCACCCTCACCCAGGGCGGCCTCAAGCACGACGCCAGCATCCAGACTGTCAACGAAACCAAGACCTCTTTTCAGGGAAAGCGCGGCATGGAGCTGAATTTCCGCGATTTCTGGGGATATAACATAGCCGGCTACGAGATCGCCAAGATGCTGGATCTCAACATGGTGCCTCCCTACGTCGAGCGCAAGGCCGGCGGCAGCTCCGCCTCCTTCACCTGGTGGGTCGACGACGCCATGATGGAGATCGACCGCCTCCAGAAGAAAATCCAGCCGCCCGACGTGGAGGCCTGGAACCAGCAGATGTTCGTCGCCCGGGTCTTCAACCAGCTCATCCGGAACTCCGACGACAACCTCACCAACTTCCTCATTACCAAGGACTGGCAGCTCTGGATGATCGACTTCACCCGGGCCTTCCGCACCCCCAAGGACATCGCCCACCCCGAGAACCTGGTCCGCATCGACCGCAGGCTGCTGGCCAACCTCAAGAAGCTCGACCGCCAGGCCCTCGAAGAGAAGGTGGTCAAGCCCCGCTACTTGACCAGGGCGGAGCTGGACGGCGTCATGGCTCGCCGCGACAAGATCGTCGATTTCTTCGAAAGGCAGATCGCCGCCAAGGGCGAGTCGGCAGTGCTGTTTGATCTGGACCGCGTCGGCCAGCCCTGCGGCGTTGGTCTGTGACACAGCGCGGCTCCGCCGCAAGTTGCCAGTTGCCAGTTGCCAGTGGTCAGTTGTCAGTGGTCAGCGGACAGGCAGGAATGGGTGTGTCACTTGAAGCCCTGCGGGCCGTGCCCCGCGCCATGACCGCGCGCTTGGGCCGGCCCCGTGTTTCCCTGGCGCCCCGGCTCGATGGCGACGCCGCCTCCCAGTGGACCCGGTCCCCCGGCCTGCTCGACATTCGCGTGGCCACCGCAGAGGTCGACGAGCACGACGTCGCTCTGGAGGCGCTTCTGTGCCTTGGCCAGGCCCTGTGGGAATCCACCAGCCCCGCCGAGCGCGAAGCCTGGTGGAAACTGCTCGACGCCGAAATCACCGCCGGCGTCGTGGGCGAGATCGACGAAGACGCCCTGCGGGAGAAGCGCGCCCTGCTGGCCGGCCGCCACTCGGCGCGCAGCCGCCGGCGCCTGGAGCGTTACGGCCGCGCCTCCTTTGCCGCCACCGCCGCCGAGTATGTCCACTGCATGTGGCATGACGTCGAGATCCGCTCCGGCTCCGACTACCTGCCCGCCGCCTGCCTCCGCCGCCGGCTGGAGCTGTTCCTCCGCTGGTTCCCGCCCAACCCCGGCCAGCGCCTCTGGCCGGGCTACAATGAGTGAAATGATCCGAACTATCCCCTACGGCGACTCCGGACTGGACGTCACCTTCCCCGACGACATTGAGCTGGAGTGGGTCGAGCCGAACTATGGCCCGGGCGCCCTAGAGGAAGGGGCCCTGCTGACCGACCGGTTGAGGAATCCCACCGCGGCCCCGCCGCTCGCCGAGCAAGCCCGCGGCGCCCGCCGCGTTGCCATTGTCATTGACGACATCACCCGGCCGACGCCCTCCCAGGCCATCCTGCCGCCGGTGCTGGCCGAGCTGGAAGCCGCCGGAGTTCCGTCCCAGGGCATTCGCATCCTGGTCGGGGTCGGGTCCCATCGCACCATGACGGACGCCGAGCTGGCAACCATTGTGGGGAGCGCTATCTACTCCCGCTACCCGGTACTCAACCACCAGGCGCGGGACTCGCAACACCTGGTCCACCTCGGCGCCTCCCCCCGCGGCATTCCGGTCTGGATCAACCGCCTCATCGTCGAATCCGATCTCGCCATCCTCACCGGCTTCATCAAGCCCCACAACGTCGCCGGTTACTCGGGCGGCTACAAGGCCTACTTCCCGGCGGTGGCCGGCCTCGACACCGTGGTGGGCGTTCACGCCCTGCAGCAGCTGCCTGGCGAACCTTGCCGGGTCGGCGATCCCGACAACCCCTTCCGCCTCGAGATCGACGCCATGGGGCCGCTGGTCCCCACCGCGACGTTCCTGCTCAACGTCATCATCAATCGCCGCAAGCAGATTGTGGAGGCCTTCGCCGGGCATCCTCTGGAGGCCCACCGGGCCGCCGTCGCCTGCGCCGAGAGCAAGGCCGTGGTGCGGGTGAGCCGGCCCGCCGATATCGTCCTGGCCTGCGGCGGCGGCTACCCCTCGGATATATCCCTCTACCAGGGCATCAATGCCCTGGCTTCGGTGGTGCGCCTGCGCACCCCCCTGGTCAAGCCCGACGGCCACGTCATCCTGGCTGGCGAGTTCCGCGAGGGTCTGGGCAGCGAATTCGGCAGCGGCCGCCACAAGGACCTGGCCACCGCCTGGTCCAGTCACCTGAAGAAAATGCGTCGCCTCACCGTCCTGTCGCCGCACGTTCCCAAGGCTGAGCTGGACCAGGCCGGCATCGACAAGGCCGCCAGTGCCGAGGAAGCCATGGCCCGCTGTTGCGAGGGATCCTCCACCCCTCACTTGATCGTCCTGCCCGACGCCCCCTACACCGTCGGCCGCGTGGCGGTACAATCTCCGGCATGAACCGGCGCCAATTCTTCAACACGGCCGCAGCAGCGCTGGGCCCCGCTTTGGAGCGGGCCCGCGCCCTCTATCCCGGCCCTGCCCGCAATATCAAGTGGTGCGTCTCGAGCTTCCTGTGGACCTCCACCATGTGGCCCGACAAGGGCCCCCTGCCGTACACCGAGATGCTCGACGTCATCAAGGACACCGGCTTCCAGGGATTCCGCATGGTGGCCTGGCCGGGGATCCTCGACCGCATCGGCATGAGCCTCTCCCAGTTGGAGCGGGAGCTCGAGAAACGCGACCTCCGCATCGCCACCCTCTCGTTCGGCGGACAGGCCGACGACCCCGCCCAGCACCCCGCCATCCTGGAATCGGCCCGCCGGGCCTGCGAGTTTCTCAAGCGCTTCGGGGCCACCGAGCTGGTGGTCTTCGGCCCCCGGCGCGTCAACAAAGTCCTGGTGCGAGAGCACCTCCGGGTCGCCTGCGAGTTCTACAACCGCCTGGGGGATCTCTGCGCCGAATACGGCCTCCGCGCCGGCCAGCACAACCACTCCCAGGGCCAGCTCATCGAGAGCCAGGACGAGATCGAGATGCTGCTGAAGTGGACCGACCCCAAGCGATTTCACTGGTGCCCCGACACCGTGCATCTTTACATGGCCGGCTGCGACATCCTGGGACTGTTCCAGCGCCACGCCCATCGGCTCATCTTCTTTGACCTGGTTGACGCCCGGTACCAGTTCGCCCGCGAGGATCTACGGCTTCCCAACGGCAAGATCGAGAAGGCCGGCGCCCACAACGCCACCTTCATGCTCGGCAACGTCGACTACGGGGACGGCGAGGTCGACCTCCAGGGCATCCTGCGGATCCTGAAGAAGCGCGGCTACAAAGGCTGGATCAACCTCGATCACCACTACGCCCGCCTCAGCCCCCGCCACAGCCTGGAACGCTGCATGAAATACGTGCGGGAAAAGCTGGCGCCCATCTACTCGTGAATCGGCTCAGACCCCCGACCCTGCCGCCAGGCCTTTGCACGCCGACTCTACCGTGTCGTCCAGCCCCAGAAGCGTATCCAGCCGCATCATCTTGAATTCGCGGAGCACCCGCTCGGTGGCCCCGGCCAAACGCAGCATCCCTGCGGCCTGCTGCATCTGAAAAAAACCGTAGGCCACCACCGCTATGCCGGTGCTGTCGATGTAGTCCACGCCGCTCAAATCCAGGACCACCTTCCTGGCGCCCTGCCGCAGCAAATCCGCCAGGGTCTTCTCGACCCTCTGGGCCTCGGCTCCCAGGATGATCCTGCCCCTCAGCACCACCACCTCGATATCCGGTTCGACCCGTCTTGTCTCGAGCTCCAGCGTCATACACGGCCTCTACTGCGAGGCGGCGAAGCGGGCGGCCTCTTCGCTTGATAGATTGTACACAAAGATCGATTTGCCGGCGCGGCCATCCGGCGGGCGCTCTCGAAAAAACCTGGCATGGTCGCCGGTGCCGATGCCTACCAGGTGGTTGACGCTTATGGCCACCCAGCCCGCCTTGGGATGATGCCAGTCCAAAGCGGTGTGCGGCAGGTGCATCTTGGCCGGGCTGGTGACGCCAAAGTAGCTGAGCTGCACGCTGGGGATCCCCTGGCGCTCCACGTACTCGGCCAGCCGCACCAGGTCCTGGCCCCAGTCCAGGTTGCTGTCGGCCAAGAACCGCTCCTCCCGGCCCCGCGCGATCTGGTTGAAGTAGGCCAGATAGTCCGGATGCGCGGCCACGGATTCCGCCGCGTGCCAGACCACCAGGACCCCGGCCGCCCGCAGCCATCCGCCCCGAACCTGGGCCAGCATCGCTCCGGCCACGATGGCAAACAGGGGATACACCGCCAGCACGTGGCGAATGCCGATGTTCAGCCGGCCCGACATGCTCACCAGCAGAATGACCGCCAGCGCCAGCACCGGGTACAACAAGCCGCGCGGCCGGCCCCCGCGGGCCGCCCACAGACCCAGCGCCACTAGCACCAGCAGCAGCATGGGCAGCGTGGTTTTGACCCCCACCGCCACCAGGAAGTAGTGCCACCAGCCGGCCGGCGACAGCTCTCCCAATAGGTAGGACAAATGCCCGTGCTCGTTGTGGGTCAGCACGTCGATCATGCCTTGCCAGAGCTTGGGCGCCGGCATGGTGTGGTTTTCCACCAGCCTCGCCAGCAGTCGCGGCGCCCCTTGGGCGGGATGCTCGAACTGGAAACCGCTGCGATACTGATGTCCCGGCGGCGCCAAGGCTCCGACCTCGAACCCGTAGGCGGCCCACACCACCACGGCTGCTGCCACGCCGCAGGCAGCCAGCCGGGCCAACCCCCCAACCAGCTTCCGCCTGCCGGCGCCCCGCATCGCCGCTGCCAGGTAGACCAAGCCGATCGGGACCAGGAAGAACACCGCCGAGAACTTCGTGAGGGCCGCCACTGCCGCGGCCAGCGCCGCAGCCAGAGCCCCACCCCAACCCGGCTGCTCGCTCCAGCGCCACAGGCAGTAAGAGCCCAGCAGTACCGAGGCCGCCGCCCCGATATCCAGCGTCGCCAGGGCGCTGTGCGCCAGCACGTTGGGGCAGCACACCAGCAGCAGGCAGGCCAACAGGCTGGCTCGCGGGCCGGCCAGCGCGCCAGACCACCGCCAAACCACCACCAACAAGGCCACCGCATACACCAGGTTGCCCATCCGGGCCAGCGTCAAGGTCAGCCAGTAATAGGGCAGCTCGCGCCGCTGCCAGGCCCCGCCGTTCCAGATGGTGTAGGCGTCGCCCAGCCGCAACTCGGCCAGCCCGTACGGCAGCGCCGCCACCACCAGCCGCCCCAGCGGCGGATGCTGGGCCTCCAGCTCGTAGTAGCCTCGCTCCAGGTACTCCACCCCCGCCGAGATGTGAAACGACTCGTCGGTGGTGTCGTTGAAGACCCTATAGGTGAGGGCGATCCTGCCGGCAAACACCGCCAGCAGCAATGTCAGCAGCAGTCGTTCGCGCCTCATGGTCCCGGCCGGGCCGCCTCCTCGACCAGATCAATCACACAAGAACGCACCGGCGCCCCCCGCTGGACGCGCTCCACCACGCGCCGCCCGAAGAAGAACTGCCCGATCTTGGCCTGCGGATGGTACTCATGGGGAAAGTGATGCCCCGCAGGCAGACGGAAGCTGAACGCGTTGCACCCCGCCAGGGCGGGCGAGCGCGTAACGCGCGTCAGGCTCTCGCGCAGCGACCGGATGTGCGGATCGGTGTGATACTGAGGCGGCGCCGCTGCCAGACGCGCCGCCACCGCCAGACCGGCCAGCATGCGGGCCGCCAGCGGCAGATGCCGCGGCAGCCCGGGCCGCGCCAGCCGCCCGATCGCCAGCTCCAGGCCCCCCGCCAGCGTTACGAGCGAGAAAAAGACAAACGGCAGCCTGGCAAAGTGGTGCACGGTGCTGTATTGCGGTACCAACACGGCGAACAGCAGAAACGACGGCAGCAGGATAACGATTCTCCACTGCCGGGCGCCAAGCGTCAGCAGCCAGGCGGCTGCCACCAGCACCCCGCCCGCCGCCCCCAGGTTCAACGACTCCCGCCACCAGCGGGCCAGCAAACCGAGCCAGGGCTCGGCCGGCGGCCGGAGGTTGAAGCGATAGATGCGCTCCAGCTCCGCAAAGCCGGCGTCCAGGCTCGAGGAGCCGGCCCCGATGGCGAGCAGCACCGCGCCGCTCGCCGCCGCCAGCGCCGCCGCGTCCAGCGCCAGCTCGCGCCGGGAGCGCTTTTCGATCCACCGCAACAGCACCAGGACGGCGGCATACGGCGCCACCAGTTGGTTGAAGAACAGCGCCGCGCCCGCCAGGACCCGGAAAACCCAGCGGCCGGGTTGTCCCGAGGCCCACATCAGCGCCCCCATCCCCAGGCACAAAGCCGCGTCCAGGAACACGAAAGAAATGGAATCGCGGCCGTCAGGACTTAACAGTATCCATGGGAGGGCGGCCCACACCAGCCCCTGGCGCTGGCCCAGCGATGCCGCCGCCAGGGCGAACCCGCCCAGCGTCGCCAGGATGGCGACCGTGCGCCCGACGGCCTCGGTGCGCCCGAACAATCGCAGGGCCCCCTCCAGCGCCAGGAAAAAACCGTTGGGCCAGTGCGGGTAAACCTTGACCTCGCTGGTATGAATATCCACGTGGCGCGCCACCAAGGGATTGGATCCCAGGCCGGCCACGCTCGCCGCCGCGAAGCCGTAGGCGTGGAACGAAACCGTGGACTCCTCGGCCGTGTCCTCGAACGGACGCCAATACACCCCCCGGTAATAAAACAGGATAGCGGCTGCCGCCAGCAACCAGGCCGCCACCCATTTCCGGTCCACCGCCATTTCACCCCCGTTGCTCCAACAAGCCACTACCGCCCGAGCCCACGATCCACAACCCACGACCACGCCGGGGTGGCCGGAGGCCACCCCGGGGTCTCGAGTTTGTACATTTGACCGCTTGGCTGCCCCGACAGGCAGGAATGCCTATGTTACCGCCGCCCGCCCGAGCCCACGATCCACAACCCACAACCGCGCCGGGGTGGCCGGCGGCCACCCCAGCGTGTCAGGCCGCTCCCGCCACCTTGGCCGTCAGCAGCCACACCAGCGTGCCTTGCGGCCGCGGGCCCAGCGTCTCCACGTCCACGCGTGCCATGGCGCCCTTCTTCATCTCAACCCTCCCGCCAGCCAGGTGCCCCACCACGCTGCTCAACTGCGGTTCGTGCCCCACAACCATGACCTGTTCGGCGTCCTGGTGGGCCCGGATCTCTTCCCACACCCCCTCGGCCGGTTCCATAGGCGTCAGTGCGGTGCTCTGAATGATGGAACTGGTGACCTGGAGCGCCTCGCGCGCCGCCATGGCGGTTTCCATGGCGCGCTTATAGGGACTCGAGACAACCACGTCGGGGCGGACCCCGGCGCGCCAGGCGCACCCCAGGATGCGCTCCAGCTTCTGCTTGCCCTCCGGCGTCAGGCGCCGGCTGGAGTCGGACTGGCCCGGCCGGCCCTCCTCGGCGATCGCATGCCGCAGGATGTAGATCTGCATCGCCCAAGTCTTGCATACTGGGAACTTCCATGACAGGCGTCCGACTGAGACTGTTCCAGGTGGCCCAATGGTTGATGCTGGCTTCGGCAGCTTCGGCGGTGCTGTCGATTGCCGTCTGCCAGATCCTGCTGGGTCTGGCGCTGATCACCTGGATGGCTTCGGAAGCCCCGCTACGGCTGCCGCCCATCCAGGCGCCCCTGGCGGCTTTCCTGGTCTTCACCCTGGTGGCGCTGGCGGCCTCCAGCCAGCCTTCCGACGGCTGGCCGCAGATCCGCAAATTCTTCGTCTTCACCGTGCTGATGGTGGCCTCCAGCACCCTGCTGGAGGCGCGGCAAGCCCGCTGGCTGGCCACCGGGTGGTTCTTGACGGCGGCCGTCAGCGCTCTGCGCAGTCTGGTGCAGTTTTTCCAGAAGGTCCAGGAAGCCCGCGCCAAAGGCGAGGACTTCTACCAGTTCTACGTCGGCGAGCGCATCACCGGTTTCCTGAGCCACTGGGTGACCTTCAGCGAAATCGGCATGATCGTTCTGCTGGTGCTGGCCAGCTACCTGTTCTTTGGTCCCGACCGCAGCCGCCGGACCCACTGGCTGGGGTGGCTGTGCGGGGCCCTGCTGGCGGCCTCGCTGGTGGTCAGCTTCACGCGCGGCATCTGGATCGCCGGCGCGGCGGGCGGGTCTTACCTGGTGTGGCGCTGGAGCAAGCCCCTGCTGCTGGCGGCGCCGGTGGCCCTGGCGGCCGGCTTGCTCGTGGCGCCGCCAGCCATGAAGAAGCGCCTGCTCTCGATCTTCGACACCCAGACGGACAGCTCGGCGCGTGCCCGCACCATCATGCTCCGCACCGGTTGGCGTATGATCCAGGCGCACCCCCTGACCGGGGTGGGGTTGGAGCGCGTCGGCCCGGAGTTCCGCCGCTACCTTCCCCCCGACGTCAGCCAATTGCCGCCGGCCTTCTACGCGCACCTGCACAACCTGTACGTACACTACGCCGCCGAGCGCGGCCTGCCCTCGGTGGCGGCTCTGCTGTGGTTGCTGGGGCGCATCTTGTGGGATCACCTGCGGGCCCTCCGCCGCGCGCCCGCCACCGAACGCTTCGTCCTCGAGGCCGTGGTGGCCGTCGTGATCAGCCTGCTGGTCGGAGGCTTGTTCGAGGTGAACCTCGGAGACAGCGAAGTCCTGACCGTGTTCCTGGCGCTGATCTCGCTCGGCTATGCCGCCATTGGCCGGGCCCAGGCGGCCCCGCAGGGCTGAGCTTTGGGCCGGAGCGGCCTTCGGCCACTCTCTAGCGACATCCGGGTCAACGTCGTTGCCCCCGGTGTCACCACCTCGGGCATGGCGGCCGCCAGCGTGGCCTCCGGCAAGTACGAACGCTTTTTCCAGAGCGGCGCCATCGCGCGTTTCGGCCGCCCCAGGTGCTGGCCGTCGACGGCGGCCTGACCCTGTGACACAGGCATTCCTGCCTGTCCATTCATCCCCAACAGCTCAGGTCGATCCATCGTCGCCAGCGCCGCCAGTCCAACCATTCCCTCAGCACCGTCAGAATGCGTCTCAGCCTCATGCGGTCAAGGTTAACATGCTTCGATCTAACGCGCCAGCGCCTGCGGCTGCCTGTGTGCTTAACCGTTTTGGGGGAAGCGGCCGTGGCGCACGCTTCATTCTAGCAGAGGTTAGTAGGACAGGCATTCCTGCCTGTCACTGACTTCAGCGTGCAGCGGCGAGCTTCAGCTCGCCGAAGGGTGCGGGTGAAACCACGCAGCGTGGGCTGAAGCCCACGCCGGCACGCTGAAGCGTGCGCCACGTCGCCTCACAGCCCGGCAAACTCCCCAAAACGGTTAGGCACACCGGCTGCCTGACGACCCTGCACGGAAGCAGGGCGCCGCCACTTGACAACGGTGGCCGCGCACCGCTCCTCCAGCCGAGAAGGTCCGGTACAATCACACCAAGCTGCGAGGCGGACAAGTCCCTGTCCAACCCTGCGGCTGGTTGTTCCGCCTGGAGGTGGATCGATGCCGATGACGCCATTCATGGAAAGGTTCCCGGAGTTGGGAGCACGAGAAACCAGGTCCGCCACGGTCCCAGGCGGGCAGGATCTTCCGGCTGGGGAATATGGCTTCGTAGAGTTGTATTGCGACGAGCCCGTCTGCGACTGCCGGCGGGTCATCATTGTCGTGTTGCGGCCCCAGACCGGATGGAGCAAGATCTGGGCCACCATCAACTATGGCTGGGAGTGCTTGGATTTCTACCAAAAATGGGGCGGGCCTTTCTCGGATCCCCGTGAAATGCAGGGGCCCTGCCTCGATCCGCTCAATCCGCAAACCAAGTACTCATCCGCACTTCTGGATCTGTTTCGATTCCTTTTGCAGTCACCCGATTACGTTCTGCGTCTGAAACGGCATTACGAGATGTTCCGGGCCGCTGTCGACCAAGACCACCCTCGGAGGGATCGGCAGCACAACCATCGCACCCCAACCAGGCCGAAGCACCTCCGCGACCCCAAGCGTCGTCGCAGGTCCCTTCGCTGAGTTGCGCAAGCCCCTCCAGGAACTCCGCCCCGGCTCAATACTCCTCAAACATCCGCTTGATCTCGTCGAGATCCTTCGTCTTCGTGAGCGCCAGCATCAGCAGAATGCGCGCCTTCTGCGGGTTGAGTGTGTCCGCCGGGATCATTCCCATACTGTCGTACTCGTTGCGGGCGACGACGCGACCGTTGCCCGTTCGACTGGAGCGCACCAGGACGGGCCTGGAGACGGCGGGGGACGACAGCACCGCCTTCAGCGCTGCCTTTTCAAAGATCGAGAGAAAGCCTGCGCCGGTGCCCGCAAACACAATGCCTTTGACGCCGCTTGCGATAAGAGCCTGAATCACCGCGGCGTTCGGCTGCACATAGGAGTAAACAATGTCGACGTTGGGAAGTTCCTTGATCCTGGCGACATCGAACTCCGAGTCGACCGTGTGGCGCTTGGTGGAGGCGCGATAGAAACTCACCTTGTCTGCGTCGACGTAGCCGAGGTAGCCGAGCTCGGGAGCGCGGAATGTTTCGACGCGGTAGGTGTTCGTCTTGGTCGCGTCCCGCGCCCCGTTGATCTCATCGTTCATCACGATCAGGACGCCCTTGCCGCGCGCCTCAGGGGACGACGCGGTCCGGATCGCATTCAGCAGGTTGAGAGGCCCGTCGGCGCTTATTGCCGTAGCAGGGCGCTGCGCTCCGACCAGAACAACGGGCCGGTTGTGTTTGACCGTCAGGTTAAGGAAGTAAGCGGTCTCCTCGAGCGTATTGGTCCCGTGCGTGATCACGATGCCGGCGACCTTTGGATCCTCAGCAAAGATCCCATGGATGCGGTTTGCGAGCATGATCCAATTGTCGAGGGTGATGTCGGGGCTGCCAATGTTGGTTATCTGCTCGACTTTTACCCTGGCGTACTGCTTGATTTCAGGGACTGCGCTGATGAGCTCTTCGCCGAGGAATGCACCCGCCTTGTATTCAGTCAAGCTCGTTGACGACGCGCCCCTGCCCGAAATCGTGCCACCAGTCGAGAGGACCCAGACCAGGGGCAAGTCCTTGTTGCGCGCCTCCTGGGCTGAGCAGGGCGCAACGCCCGCCAAGGCGGATGCGAGCAAAGCCGCAGCAATGGTGGCCCGCCACGATTTGAATGAGATGAAATCGGCCGTCCGCATTGACACTCCAAGCGCCCAACCCTCCGGCTCGCTGAGACCTACACCGGAACGGCCGCCTCTTCCCTCACCGCCGCCGGCTCCAGCGCCAGGTCCACCACCTCTTCGATGGCCCGCACGAAGCGTAGCTGCATCTCGCCCAGTTGCTCCGACTTCAGGTCTTCCTGCACGTTGGCCTCGTTCTCGGCCGGCAGCAGCACTTCCTTCAGAGAGGCGGCGCAGGCCGCCAGCACCTTTTCCTTGATGCCCCCCACCGGCAGCACCCCGCCGCTGAGAGTGATCTCGCCCGTCATGGCCACCGCCGGACGCACCCGCCGGCCCGTCAGCCGCGACACCAGCGCCGTCACCATGGTCACCCCGGCCGAGGGACCGTCCTTGGGGATGGACCCCGCCGGCACGTGCAAGTGCACATCGTTGTTCTTCAGGAACTCCGGGTCGATGCCCA
>Ga0247727_10003284_pt1 | contig 35956 bp, 24 predicted proteins | sample WisWelCaveWW1625_FD_202498 | JGI IMG/M metagenome (GOLD analysis project Ga0247727, IMG submission 202498) | Biofilm microbial communities from Wishing Well Cave, Virginia, United States - WW16-25 | ecosystem: Environmental > Aquatic > Deep subsurface > Groundwater > Cave microbial mat | place...
GGCGCTCGCAGACTCTGCGCGCGCGCGATCAAATCCGCCGCCAGCTTCGGCGAGGCCGTGTCGTCGGTGATCTCCTTGACTTTGCCGCTGGCGAGCAATGTGTTGGTCTGCGCGTGAATCAGCGTGTAGTTCCATTCCCAGGTCAGAAACGGCAACCTCACTTCGATCACCAGGCCGGCCTCCTTCTCGTTCTTGACGATTTTCAATCCCAGCGATTGAAAATCAGGATGTTTGAGCAGTTCTCTCTCCAACACAACCGGGTTCAGGTAGATCGTTTTGGAGCGGATGAAGACCGTCTTGGCGGCGCGCAGCAATTCGCCCGGATCGGGCCTGGTCGCGCGCGCGTTTGCCTGGCCCCCGCTTTCGGCCAGCGCGACGACCAGTTCGTCTGCCTGATAGCCTTCGATCACAGCCTGTGGGCGCTGCCGAGCGCTTTGGCCCAATTCGCGCTGCGCCTCCTGCGGCACGGAGGTTTGCAGGTATTTGACCAACTCGCTGAGCGTGACTTCGCGCTGGCGGTTCGCCGCTCTTCCTTTGAGCGCCTCGATCAATGCGGCGGCGAAATAGCCCTGCTTCTTCGCTGGCGATTCGTAAGACCGCTGCCCGACGCTCGAAGCAAACAGCGCGGCGAAAGCCAGCACTTCGCGTTTGCGCGCATCGAAAGCCAGCTCGCGGGTGAAGCTTTCGGTGAGCGGATTACCGGGCGTCGCGCCGCCTGCGACCGGTTGCTGGCGAAAGGCGTCGAAGAGCAGCATCACCTGCCCAGCTTCGCTGGCGCGGATCAACTCCTTGACGCGCTCTGCGCTGATCGCCGTCTCCTGCAACAATGCGGCGTCTGAGGCCAGCGCATCCGAGGGCAGCAGGTAAGCTTTTCCATTTCGCTCAATCGCGTGTCCGGCGAAAAAGACCAGCAGTAATCCCGCTTGGGTTGCGCGGCCTTGCAGACCTGCCAGATGACGCAGGATCGCACTGCGCGTGGGTTGCCGTTCGCCCGGCTCACCCGCCGCCAGCAGGATCACCTGCTCGCGCGGGAAGCCGCCCGATCCCGCCAGCGCATCCGCCAACGCGCGCGCATCCGATGCCGCGTGGTTGAATCGGCTGATCCGCTTGTCCTGATACTCTTCGACGCCGATCACCACGGCGAAACGCTGCTCCGAATTCGGCCATTCTTCGACCAGCTCTATGCGGCCGGCGAGACAAGGCCGGTCGCTGGTTGAAAATGACGTGAGCGCGGCCCTGGCTTCATCACGCAGCGCGGGCGTTTTAGCTGCTCCGCTCAATTCGATGACGCGCACATAGTCATCGAGGATCTGTGTGGCGAGCGGCGCGATCCTGGCGCATAAGGCCTGCCCCGGCGCGCCGAGCCGCTGAGTCTTCGATAACTTTTGATACTCATCGCGCAGCTTCTGATAAACCAGGTCCGAAGCCAGCGCGCGCAGCCAATAAGTGTTCGGGTCATTGGCGCTCGGCCCGTCTTTCAGCTCCGCCGCTTTGGTCAAAAAGACGATTGCCTGCTCCGGGTCGGCCTCCGCCTGGCGCAGCAGGTAAAGCCCCTGAACCTGAAGCAGCAGGCTCGTGTTGGCGGCGCGCAGCCTGGCGTTCGCTTCGGACTCGGCGCCCGATTGCGAAGCCGTCTCTTCCAGGAGCTTGAGCGCCTGGTTGGCATAAGCGCGGCTCTGCTCCAGGCCGCGGTAAAAATTGCCGAGCATCCCGCGCCCCGTCGCCACCGCCAGTTGGGTCGTGACTTCGACGACGACGGCGCGTTCCGGCTGCTGGCCGAGCAGCTCGTGGCCCAGCCCGAGCAGACGATTGAGCTTGGCCGCGTCGGGATTGCGCGAGAAGGCCTGGAAGTCCGCCGCGAATAGCTCGCGCATCGTCTTCAGGTTTCCCGCCGCGACCTCTTTGGCGTATTCGCTCTGCGGGTATTTCTGCAAGAACTCTTTGCCGAGCGCGAGCCGCCGGCCTGCGTCCTGCTTTTCATTGGCGAAAGCGCGGTAAGCCGCAAGCTCATCCTGTTGCAGCAGCGCTTGTCTGGTCAGCGGGCCGGCGCCGAGCTTGAGCAGCCGGTCGAGCGTTTGGTCATCGAGCCGGAAGGCCAGGCCGCGCGCGCGAATCTCGCGCGCAATCAATTCATCTTCGGCTGGGATTTTGAGCAACTCTTCAATCTTGCTGAGAGTCAAGGGGGGATTGCTTTGGACGGAGTAGAGCGAGGCTGTCGGGCTGCGCGCGCCGAGCAGGCTCGGCAAAGCGAGTAACGAGATGAGCAAGAGAAGCATTCGCGCCATATGGATTGAGCTAACGCTCATCGAGAATCTTGATGACCTTTCGAATCTTCTGCCTGAGATTGAGCGCGCCGCGATGTTGCGGATCGAGCTTGAGCGCTTCATCGCATTCACCGAGCGCGGCCTTGTATTCGCCTTTGCGGTACAACTCGCGCGCCTGCGAAAAATGCCGGTCAGCCATTCGCCGCGCCGCCGGTGAAGGAGGTTGTGTTTGACCCGGCTGTGGCGAAACCGGTCTGACCCGCGCTGGAGCGCTCCCGGACTTGTCCTTCACTCCGACGCCGCCCGACCCCATTTTGATTTCGGGCCTGGAAATAAAGATTTGTCCTTTCGATGGGGCCGCCGCCGGAGTTGATGATGGCGCGCTCTTCGCTTCGGGCGTCAGCGCGACTTCCGGCGTGGGCGTCGGAGCCACGGCTTGTGCTGACGCGCTTTCGGCGATCTGCATCGTCTCTCGATTGTCTGTGCGCTGATCGGCATTGAACCCGTAGCGATAGAAGGCGTAACCGCTGACGACCACAGCCAATCCGATCAATGCGGCGGGAATCAGACGCGATCTTGCGCGGGCGGCTCGCAGCGCCGTCGCCACCTGCGTGAACGGCCTGGTCGTTGGCACGCCCCCGTCAATTCCAGTTTCCAGATTGGGTGGCGGCTCGGCTCCGGACATTGATTCGGTGGTTTGCGCGGTCAGCGCGCGCGCGCGCTCGATCGTCGTCTCTCCCGAAGGCAAACTCTCCGCCAACAGACGCGTTTCCAGTCCCGACGTTTCGGCGCCGGCCAGCGCGCGGTCGAAAGCCATCGCCACTTCGCGCGCGCTCTGAGGCCGGTCAGCCGGGTCTTTCGCCAGCATTCGACTGACGAGGCGTTCAATGTCAACCGGCGTTTCGGGGCGCAACTCGCCGAGCGGTGTGGGCGTCGCCGTCAATTGCATTTGAATCAATTCGTTCACCGAAGCGCCCCGGAACGGCAGCCTGCCGCTCAAGCACCGGTACAGGATGACGCCGAGCGAGTAGATGTCCGAGCGCGAGTCAATCTGGTTGCCCAACTGCAACTGTTCAGGGCTGGCGTAACTCGGCGTGCCCATCACGGCGGAGACCGAAGAGCCTGTTTCGCCGATAATTTTGCCGATGCCGAAATCGAGCACTTTGATCAGCTCGCGCCCGTCCGCGCGCTTGACGAGCATGACGTTGGCCGGTTTGAGGTCGCGGTGGACGACGTGTTTGGAATGGGCTTCTTCGAGAGCCGCGACGATCTGGCGCAGAATCTCAGCCGCGCGCGTCGCCGTCAACCGCCCCGTCTCTTTCAACGCGTCTTCAAGCGTGCGGCCTTCGAGCCACTCCATCACGATGTAAGCCAGGCCATCATCGGTGCGCCCGGCGTCTTTCACGTCAACGATGTTTTCGTGTGTCAGCCGCCCGGCCACCTTCGCTTCGCGCTCGAACAGTTCCGCGATGTGCTCATCGCCGAGCGCGATGTTGGGTTGCAGGATTTTGAACGCGACGCGGCGGTCAATGCCCAGGTGGTGCGCGCAATAGACCGCGCCCATCCCGCCCAATCCCACCAGCGCTTCGATGCGGTATTTGTCGAGCAAAGTGCGGCCCACCAGGTGATAGGGATCGGGCAGCGACAGAACCGATTGATCGCTCGGACACAGCCGCTCCGTCGCGGTGTAAGTCTGCTGACAAGTGGGACAGTATTTCGCGGCCATCGCAGGCTAACAGTAGGAGAGGGCCGGAAGACTGTCAATAGAGGGCGCCAGCGGTTGATCATCTGCCGATGGCTCGTGTACGCTGCGATTTACCAATGAACAGAACGACTTTGGTTTTATGCGCGTTTTCGATGCTCGCCCTGGTTGCGTTTGCGGCTTGTCGAGCGCCGTCTTCTCCGGCGACCGGCAAAGACGAAATTGATGCGCCGCTGAACGGTGAAAGCTACGTCCAGATAAAGCCTGGCGATTTTTTGATGGGAACTCAGGCTGAACCCAGAAAACCCGGCGACTTCGTAGACGAGGTGGAAAGCCGCGAACGCCCGCAACATCGTGTGCTGATCACCAAGGCCTTCGAGCTGGGCAGATACGAAGTGACCCAGGAACAGTGGCAGGCCGTGATGGACGCCAATCCCAGCTCCTTCAAAGGCGCGAAGCTGCCCGTGACCAACGTTTCGTGGCACGACGTGCAGGAGTTCATCAAACGTTTGCAACCGCTCGATGACAAACACACATATCGTTTGCCGACCAAAGCCGAATGGGAATACGCCTGCCGCGCAGGCAGCGCGGGCAATTTCTCCGGCGAAGAGTTCAAAGCCGGGGACGAAGAAGCGAAAGGGCGTGAGCGCAAGAGAGAGAGGAAGGGCAGGAAGCCTGCGGTCAGAGAAAGAAGTGAGGAAGACGAGCCGGAAGAGTACGCGAAGAATCTGAAGACGATGGGATGGTTTAGCGCCAACGCTTTCAATCATCCGCATCCGGTCGGGCAACTGAAGCCGAATGACTGGGGGCTTTACGATATGCACGGCAACGTTTGGGAATGGTGTCAGGACTGGTACGATTTCTACCGGGAAGGCCCGGCGGAAGACCCGCCAGGCCCGGCGGGCGGCACGATGAAGATCAATCGCGGCGGCAGTTGGCAAACGCCCGCGTTCTTGTGCCGCTCGGCGATGCGCGGTTACGATCTGCCGACCGAACGCAACAGCTTGATCGGATTCAGACTGGTCAGAGTGAAAAAATAGTCATTGCGTCTGTGGGGAAATTCAATGCGGTATTCACGAACCGGGCAGATGATTTTGCTGCTCTCCTGCGTTTTACTTTCGACGGTTTTTATCATCGCTCAGCCTCCACCGGCTCCGGCGGCGGCTCCGGCAGCCGCTCCGGCGAATGTTCCGTCCGGGAACGATCTGGCCGGCGTGGTGAAGGACACTAACGGCTCGGCTGTGCCGCAGGCGACGGTCAATCTTCTGAACGCCCGCCAATCGGTCATCGCGTCCACCACCACGGACGTTCACGGGCAATTCGCTTTGAAAGGCGTTCCCGCCGGGACTTACGAATTGCGCGTGACGAGCAATCGCGGATTCGCCCTGCGCAGCAAGGCTCTGCGCATTCCTTCCACCGAAACTTCAAGTCTCGAGATCACCCTCGGCTTCGAAGCGTTGACCGCCGAAGTCACCGTCTCGGCTGAAATCGGCACGGTCCAATCGCTCGACGAAACGACGCAGCAGGTCAACGTGATTGACGAACGCAAATTGGAAGGACGCGCCAAAGCCGTGCTCGCGCAGGTGGCGCAGGAAGAGCCGGGTCTGCAGCTCCAACGCACCAGTTCGTCCATCGGCGCAATCTTCGTGCGCGGTATGACCGGCGCGAAGGTGGTCAATTACGTTGACGGCATCCGATTCTCGACCGCAGCGGCGCGCGGCGGCATCAACACCTTCTTCAACCTGAACGACGCCAGCAACCTGCGCGCGGTCGAAGTGATTCGCGGCCCGAACAGCGCGCAGTTCGGCAGCGATTCCATCGGCGGCAGCGTGCAGCTCATCTCGCGCGCCCCGCTCTTCGCCGCGGACAAGCCGGAAGTGCACGGCGAAATCACCACCCGCTACAACAGCGCCGATCACGGCTTCGGTGGAAACGCGCAGATGACCTTCGGCAGCAAAGACCTGGCCGTGCTGGTCAACCTCAGCAGCCATCGCAGCAACACGGTTCGTCCGGGCGGCGGTTTCGAATCGCATTCGGCGATCAATCGCTTCTTCGGTCTGCGTTCCGACCTGTTGCTCGGCGAGCGATCAACCGACACGGCGTTCACTCAATACGGCGGTCTGTTCAAGCTGAGTCACCGGTTGACTGCCCACGATCAACTCTCGGTTCATTACCAGCGCGCGCAGATAGACGGCGGGAAACGACTGGATCAAACCATCGGCGGCGACGGCAATTTGATCGCCGACCTGCGCAACTTCATGCTCGATTTCTTCTACGGGCGTTACGAGCGATTCGAGGCTGGCCCGTTCGATACCTTCACGATCTCATACTCCTACAACGCGCAGCGCGAAGAGCGCGTCAATCAGGGCGGCCAGGGGAATCCGCTCGGCGCGATCACGCATCAACCCGAACGCGCCGTCGTCCACGGCGCGCAGGCGCAAGCCACCAAGCAATGGTCGCGCGACAATCTGGTCATCGGCGGCGAGTTTTATTACGACTGCGTGCGGGCGCCGGCTTACACCTTTGACCCGGCGACCGGCGCGTTCGCTCCTTCGCGCCCGCGCGTGCCCGACAAAGCGACTTACCACAGCGGCGGCGTTTACGCACAGAATGTGCTGACGGCGATTCCCGAACGGCTGCGACTGGTCGGCGCGCTGCGTTACGGCAGAGCTGCGTACAATTCACGCGCGGCCAACTCACCCATAGTCAACGGCCAACGGCTCTGGCCGGATGACGATCTGAGCGTGGACAGCCTGACGCCGCGTTTCGGCGCAGTGATCACTTTCGCCGCAGGCTTCAACCTCTCGGCTCAGGTGAGTCGCGGATTCCGCACGCCGCACATCACCGACCTGGGCACGCTCGGCCTGACCGGCAATGGGTTTGAAGCCAACGCGGTTGATCTGGCTGGGAAAGGCGCGACCATCGGCTCGACGGCGGCCAGCAGCGCCGTCTCCACCGGCATTCCCGTCGCGCAGCTCAAGCCGGAGACGAGCTGGAACTACGAAGGCGGCGTCCATCTGCACCGCAGCCGCATTGACATTGACGTGAACGGCTTCGTCAACAACATCTACGACAACATCGTCCTGCAGGCGTTGATCCTGCCGCCCGGCGCGGTCGGCTTACAACTCGGCGATCAGAGAGTCACGTCGCAGAACGCGAACGGCGTGGCCTTCGTGCCCGCGACGACTAATCCGGTGCTGATCCGCGCCAATTACGGCGACGCGCGCATCTGGGGCATCGAGCAAAAATTCGACCTGCGCATCAAGCGCGGCTGGACAATCAGCCAGAACTTCACTTACCTGCGCGCCGAGGACAGACTGACCGGCCTGCCGCCGACCATCGAAGGTGGAACGCCCGCGCCGCAAGGCAATTTCCGCGTCCGTTACGACGCTCCGAAGAGCCGTTTCTGGATCGAGCCGTACCTGTTCGGCGCGCGCAAGCAAGACCGGCTGTCCACACTCGATCTGGAAGACCGGCGCACAGGCGCAACTCGCACGCGCGCCAGCATCCAGAACTTCTTCCGGCGCGGGGCGACAGTGCGTGGCTTGGTGGCGGCGGGCGCGGACGGCAGATTCGGCACGGCTGACGACACGCTGATCGCGACGGGCGAAACGTTGGCGCAGGTGCAGAACCGCGTGCTGGGTTCAGCCAACGGCGCGCCGCTGTTCAATTACATCCCGGGCTTTATGACCTTCGGCGTGCGCGGAGGGTTCCGGCTGGCTGAGCGCCACAACGTGATCGTTGATCTGGAAAACCTCAACGACAAGAACTATCGCGGCATCAGTTGGGGAATGGATGCGCCGGGACGGAGTTTGGGGTTCAGGTACAGCTACAGGTTTTAGATCGGTTTGCAATTGAGCGTAAGGGACTGTGGCGCGAGTTGTTTACTCGCGCTTGCTTCCTGATTGGACAAAGCCGGAAACAGGGCGATTAAACAAATCGCCCCACACCGTACACGCATTTGAAAACCGATCTAGGTGGCGGGCGGTGAATGATTTCAGACAGGGTCAATGAGTGTGATCTCGTTGATCCAGTCAAAGTCGTCCGTGTTATGCGTGGCGAGCGGCAGGTCGTAAACCAGCGCGGTCGCGGCGACCAAAGAATCCCCCAGCGACATCTTGCGGATTCGTCTCAAACGAATTGCATCATCTACTACTGGCGTTGTGACAGGGAGGATGACGGCAAGAGCGAAAAACGATTCGAGCAATTGCTGCTCATCGTCTTTCAATTTGTGGTAGCCGAGCACCTCGATCTGACTGATCACTGAGACAAAGGTCGTGTTGTTGCGGATGAATTCGCGAAGCTTGTCGCCGTTCGGCTGCGAAGCGTAAATGAGGATGTTGCTGTCTACGAGCGTATTCATTCTCTACCCGGCAGAGAGCGGTCTTGTCTGATTTCGCGCTGCCACAGGACGGGATCGGGCACGTCAGCGAAAGCGTTGAGCGCAGCAATTTGTTCCAGTATGCGAGCCATCTCTTCACCGCGACCTACAACTTCCGGCAAATCCGATTCGGCGATCCTGGTGATTTTGGCAATCGGGCGCTGCGATTCCGTCAGAACCACCTCCTCGCCCTGACCGATGACCGCGAGCACCGGTTCGAGATGACTGGCTAAATCTTTGACCTCGATTTCGTACATATCTCAAGCTCCAATTCGATTGCGATGGATTATGTCTTGTTTCCTCCGGTTTTGAAAGAGAGAACTTCGTATCGCCTCTTGCCTTGCTGCGCCGGTGAAGCGAAAATCCCGCCGCATTGAACCGATCCCTTCAGTGCCAGGAGGTTTTCGTGCGGCCATCAACTCGACAAACAAAGAAACGGCGCAGTTGGTTCATCCCCGCCTTCATCGCCGCGGTGTCGTTCACCGGCGGCGTGGCGAGCAACCTGGTCGCCAGCGATCTCGAAGAGACTCTCAAACCTTATCGCAAATGGGTCTGGCTGATCTGCGCGGTGGCATTCGTCGCAGCCGTCATCGCAGCCATCCGGGATCGTTCGCAATCCGATCCGCCCGAATCCTCAAACCCGGACTCCGCCAACATCACACAGACCGGCCATCGCAACGTCGCGGCGCGTGACCTCAAAGCTCCGGTCGTCACCGGCGACCGGAACGTCGTCGCCACCCAGACGCAAGGCGATGTGGTCGGAGGCGACAAAGTCGAGGGCGATAAGGTGGCGCGAGACAAAATCATTCACCACCACTACGCCACGGCTTCCGCAGCCAATTCGCTGCACCAGATTCCGTCGCCGCCGCGCGATTTCACCGGTCGTGAAGCAGAGTTGAAAGAACTGACGGAGAAGCTGCAACCCGGCGGCGGCGCGACCATCTCCGGGTTGCAGGGGATGGGCGGTGTGGGCAAGACCGCGCTCGCGCTCAAGCTGGCCGAATCGCTCGCCGCGCGCTATCCCGACGCCCAGTTCTACCTCGAGCTGCGCGGAGTCAGCCCGAAACCGGTCTCCACGGCTGAAGCGATGGCGCACGTCATCCGCGCTTATCATCCCGAGTCGCGCCTGCCCGAAGACGAAAACGAATTGCGCGGGCTTTACCTTTCCGCGCTGCACGGTCAGCGCGCGCTGCTGTTGATGGACAACGCCGCCAACCGCGAGCAGGTTGAACCGCTCATCCCGCCGGCGGGCTGCGCAATGCTGGTCACTTCGCGCGCGCATTTCACGCTGCCCGGACTGTTCCCAAAAAACCTGAACCAGATGACGCGGCAGGAGGCGGTCGAGCTGTTGCTGAAGATCGCGCCGCGCATCGGCAATCGCTCACCCGGTCTGGCGCCCGGTCTGCCCAATCTGGTGGAAGAAATGGCGAAGCTGTGCGGCTACCTGCCGCTGGCGTTGCGATTGGCGGCCAGCGCGCTGGCCGAACGGCGCGACCTGCAGCCGGAGAAGTACCTGCGGCGGTTGACCGAGGCCACAGGCAGGTTGGAGCTTGTGGACGCTTCGTTGAGCCTGAGTTACGAGCTGCTCGCGCCTGAAAGCCAGAGGCTGTGGCGATCATTGGCCGTCTTCCCCGTCGCGTTCGATGCGCCAGCCGCCGCCGCCGTCTGGCAGGTGGAGGAAGCGTCCGCCGAAGACGCGCTTGGCGAGTTGGTGAAATTCAGCCTGGTTGAATGGGAAGAAGACGAGAGCCGTTATCGTTTGCACGACCTGGCGCGTGTCTTCGCGGATGCGCGGTCGAACGGAGAGGAGCGGGACGCCGCGCAACGACGCCACGCCGAGCATTACAAAGACACGCTGGCGGCTGCGGACGATCTGTACCTTGAAGGCGGCGAGGCCGTCAGGCGCGGTCTGTCTCTGCTCGATGCCGAGCGCGCGAACATCGAAGCGGGCCAGGCGTGGGCCGCTTCGCAGCCGGAAGCAGACTCGCAGGCAGCGCAGTTGTGCATTGATTACCCGAATGCCGGAGTCTACGTGCTCCTTATTCGCCAGCATCCGCGCGAGCAAATCAAATGGCTGGAGATGGCATTGCAAGCCGCGCGGCGATTGAAGCGGCGCAGCAGCGAAGGCAATGCGCTGGGCAACCTCGGCCTCGCCTACTTCAACTTGGGCGAGACGCGCAGAGCCATCGAGTTTCACGAACAAGCTCTCGTCATTGACCGCGAGATTGGCGACCAGCGCGGCGAAGGCGCTGATCTGGGCAACCTCGGCCTCGCCTACGCTGACTTGGGCGAGACGCGCAGAGCCATCGAGTTCTACGAACAACGTCTAGTCATCGCACGAGAGATTGGCGACCGGCGCGGCGAAGGCAGTGCGCTGGGCAACCTCGGCCTCGCCTACAAAAACTTGGGCGAGACGCGCAGAGCCATCGAGTTCTACGAACAACAACTGGTCATTACTCGCGAGATTGGCGACCGGCGCGGCGAAGGCAATGCGCTGGGCAACCTCGGCAGCGCCTACGCTGACTTGGGCGAGACGCGCAGAGCCATCGAGTTCTACGAACAACGTCTAGTCATCGCACGCGAGATTGGCGACCGGCGCGGCGAAGGCAATGCGCTGGGCAACCTCGGCAGCGCCTACGCTGACTTGGGCGAGACGCGCAGAGCCATCGAGTTCTACGAACAACGTCTAGTCATCGCACGCGAGATTGGCGACCGGCGCGGCGAAGGCACTGATCTTTGGAATCTGAGTCTGGCGCTGGATAAGCTCGGCAATCGGGATGAGGCCATTGCCCGCGCCGATGAATCGCTCAGGATTCGTGAAGAGATCGAAGACCCCCGGGCGCCAAAGGTTCGCGAGCAACTGGCCGAATGGCGCGGGCAGAAGTGATTACCGCCGAGCAGCAGGATTACTTGATCGAGAAGTGGAGAGAAATTTATGGCAGGTCTTAAAGCAGGCAAGTGGACTTACACCGAGGAAGAACTGGAGCGGATGTTCGAGGAGGCCGACCGGCGCGGGAAGGAATCGCTCAAGACAGAGATACAGGCGCGCGAGGCTCGCTACGACCGCAAGACCGGCCGGTTGGTGATCGAGTTGAAGAACGGCGCGACCTTCATCGTGCCGTGCGACCTGATTCAAGGCCTGCGCGACGCTGATCCGAAGGATATCGCGGCGGTCGAGCTTGGGCCGCGCGGGGCTTCGCTGCACTGGGAGAAGCTGGATCAGGACTTCACGGTGGGTGGGCTGGTGCGCGGCATCTTCGGGACGAAGAAGTGGATGGCGGAGTTGGAACGTTCCCGCAGCCGCGTTAAATCGAAGGCCAAAGCCGCCGCTCGTGAGAACGGAACGAGCGGCGGTCGCCCGCGCAAGGCTGTCGCCCAAGCCTCTTCAACCGCCAGGCGCAGCCGCAAGGCCGCGTGAGGATCGCTTGCGCATCAGCTTTGGCGGCCATAGACTGCCGCTGACGTTGAAGCGGATAACTGAGTAATTCTTCAATCAGGATAAACGCGAGGTCGCAAACATTGTTGGAAACTCCTTTCGACTTAACCGAGATCGTCAACCATCTGGTCACGGAGGATGATGAGCCGGTGGACAGCGTTCTCTCGGAGAAACAACAGCGGCTGTTGACCGAACCGCTTTACAGCAGTTGGACTCCGCCGCCCGACGAAGACGAGCCGGACAAACCGCGCGTCTTCTGGGCGGGCGCCAACATCGGCATCTTTCAATCAGTCCACCAGCAACCGCTCGCGCCCGACGCCTTCCTGACTCTGGATATCGAAGCTCCCGAAGACCCGCGTGACAGCCAGAGACGGTCATACTTCGTCTGGGAGTTCGGCAAAGTCCCAGAGGTCGTGGTCGAGATCGTCTCCAACCGCAAGGGCGGCGAGTTGAAAAAGAAGCTCAAGGATTACGCGGTGATGGGCGTGATGTATTACGTCGTCTACGACCCTTTCCACGAATTGAAGGAAGATGAGTTGCGCGTCTATGAAATCGGCTTCGGCAAACGGTACCGGCGGCGCAGCGATTACAAACTGCCGGAAGTCGGCCTGAGCTTGACTTTGTGGCAGGGCAGCTACGAAAAGACCGAGAGCCTGTGGCTGCGCTGGTGCGACGCGGAAGGCAATTTGATCCCAACTGGCGCGGAACGGGCTGATCGCGCAGAGGCTGAAGTCGAACGGCTGCGCGCTGAGCTCGCTCGATTGAAACGCTCCACGTCCGGGAAGCGCGCCAAGTAATCGCCGCTATGCGCACGTTCATCGCCATCGAAATCCCCGCTGAAATCAAAACGGCGCTCTCCGGGCTGCAAACCGAACTGCGACGCGCCGGTGCCGAGGTCAGTTGGACGAAACCGGAGAACATTCACCTCACGCTCAAATTCCTCGGCGAAATCGAGCAGAGACTGGTCAACGAAATCGAGCGAGCCTGTGTTGAAACGGTCGCCGAATTCCAACCGTTCAAGCTCGACCTCACTGGCGCAGGCGTTTTCCCGAAGGCGCGACAACCGCGTGTGCTGTGGGCTGGACTATCGGGCGAGATGGAGACGTTGCTGGCGATGCAAAAGCAATTGGAAGCTCTTCTGGCGGCGTTTCGCTTCAAAAGCAATGAGAAAGCGTTTCGCCCGCACCTGACCATCGGCCGGGTGAAATCGAACCGCCACGCCCGCGAACTCGCCGCGCGAGCCGAAGCTTATTCGCTGCCGGCGTTGTCATTCGATGTGCGCGAGATTGTTTTGATGAAGAGCGAGTTGCTTCCGGCGGGAGCGCGCTACACGGCGTTGGCAGGGATTGAATTGAACGAAAAGTAGAACGTCGCAGAACGGCGTTTGGAGTACCGGCTTCAGCCGGAAAGGATTACTCCAAACGCCGTTTTTGATTACAGCGTGATCCCTTCGTCGCTCCGGCCCAGAATTCGCGCGACGTTCTTCGCCAGTGCGACCGGCTCGACCGGTTTGGCAATGTGTCTTTGGAAGCCGGCGGCCAGAGCGCGCTCTTTGTCCTGCGCCGCGGCGAAGGCGGTCAGGGCGATGGCGGGAACATCGCCGCCTTCTGCCTCGGGCAACGCGCGGACTTTGGCGATCAATGCGTAACCGTCCTCTTCAGGCATGCCGATGTCGGAGACCAGCACGGCGGGCTTCCATTGCCGCAAAATATCCAGGGCTTCGACGGCCGAGCCGGCGGTGCGGACTTCGGCGCCGTAGCGGGTGAGCATCACGCTCAACACTTCGCGCGTGTCGTGCTCGTCGTCAACCACCAGCACCCGGACGCCGCGCAAGGTGGCCGAGCGCGTCTCTTCCTGACCTTCGGGACGCACGGGCCACATCATCGAGGCTTCGCCGTTATCGCCTTGAACCGCGAGCGGCAGCGTGACCATGAAATCCGCTCCCTGGCCTTGGCCGCGACTGTAAGCGTAAATCGCTCCGCCGTGCAGCTCGACGATGTGTTTGACGATGGCCAAGCCCAAGCCCAATCCGCCCTGCCGGCGTTTGGACGAGCTGTCGGCCTGGCCGAAGCGGTCGAAGATGTGCGGCAGGAATTCGGCCTCGATGCCCTGCCCGGTGTCGCTGACGATCAGCAACGCTTTGTTTTCGAGTCTTTCCAGCCGGACTTCGATCAAGCCTCCCGGCGGAGTGAACTTGATCGCGTTCGAGAGCAGATTCCAGACCACCTGCTTCAATCGCTCGGCGTCGCCGTTGAACGGGCCGACCCAGGGCTCGAGCACGATCTGCATGCGCAGGTTCTTGGCTTCGACCGACGGGCGGACGGCGTCCACGGCGGCTTCGACGATGGACATCAATTCGACCGGGCGAATCTCCAGGCTGAGCTTGCCGGTGGCGATGCGCGAGGCGTCGAGCAGATCGCCGACGAGGTGAGCCTGCGATTTCGCGTTGCGCTCGATGGTCAGCATCGCGCGCTCGGCCGAGGCGCGGTCGAGCGTGCCGGCCCGCAGCATCTGCGCCCAGCCGAGGATCGCCGTCAACGGCGCGCGCAGCTCGTGCGAGATCATCGCCAGGAAATCGTCTTTCAACCGGCTGGCTTCTTCGGCCAGCTTGCGCGCCTCTTTTTCGCGATCCAGCAGCGTCGTGCGCTGCTCTTCGATCCGCCGGCGCTCGATGCCTTGAACGATGGTGTCGGCAGCCGACGCCAGCGCGTTCAGCGCATCGGCTTCCAGCGCCTGCCGGGCGAACATCGCAATCACGCCGATCAGCCGGTCGCCGGCCATCAACGGGTAACCGGCGAAAGCCGCCATCCCTTCGCGGCTGGCCCATTCCCGGTCGCCGACGCGCGGATCGTTGACGACCTCGTTGGTGAAATGCGGGGCTTTCTCTTTGGCGATCAAGCCGATCTCGGATTGGCCAACGGGCACGCGGGCGCGCTCACCGTCGGTGTGCGTGTAGATGCCCGCGCTGGCCTGCAATTCGAGCATCTGCTCCTGGTCATTGAGCAGCCAGATGCGCGCGAAGGCCGCGTCCAGGTGATCAACCACCGCCTGGGTGCATCTTTGCAGGACTTGCCGCAAGGTCGCGTCGTTGCCGGTCAACGCCACGCTGACGTCGGCCCGGAGGGCTGACTGGCGGCTGAACCGCTGTTGCAGCGTCTCTTCGCGGCGGCGCACGGTGATGTCGCTGATGATGGCGATGTAGCCGGTGACCTCTCCGTTCTTATCGCGCAGCGCGGTCATCGAAATCAGCGCGGGGAAGACGCTGCCGTCCTTGCGCCTCACGTCCCATTCCTGCTCGCTCGGCAGATTGCGGCGCGCCCGCGCGGCGAAGACCTGGAAGCCCGGCTCGATCTGCTCGCCCAGCTCTTCGGAAATCTGCCGCGCGACCTCGGTCAGCTTCACGCGGTCGTAAACCACCGGCGGGAGCTCGTTGCCGATCACCTCTTCGGTCTTGTAACCGAACATCCGCTCGGCCGCCGGATTGAAGGTCAGCACGACGCCGTCGGGACTCATCGAGACGATGGCGTAACTGGCCTGATCCAAAATCGCCTTCTGCACGGCGGTCGCATCGCGGATCGCGGCTTCCGAGCGTTTGCGCTCGGCGATGTCGCCGGCGATGCCCAGGAATCCCGTCATCTCGCCGTTGCTGTCCTGCAAGGCCGTGACCGACAGGATGACGGGGAAACGGCTGCCGTCTTTGCGGATGAATGTCCATTCGTATTCGTTCGCCAGATTGCGCCGCGCTTTGGCCGCGAAGACTTCGAAGCCCGGCTCGATCTCTTCGCCCAGCTCTTCGGAAAACTGCTCGGCCCGCGCAATCAACTCTTCGGGGTCGTGGAAGATCGCCGGAGTGATCCTGCCGATCACTTCCTCGGCCTTGTATCCGAGCATCCGCTCCGCCGCCGGATTGAAGGTCGCGATAGTCCCTTCGGGCGTGGTCGAGATCATCGAATAACCGGCGAAATCCAGAATGGCCTGTTGCACGGCGGTCGCCTCGCGGATGGTCGCTTCGGCGCGGCGGCGCTCGGTGATGTCGCGGATGATGCTCATCACCAGCGCGCCGTCTTCGGTCTCGATCTGGCGTCTGGTGATCTCCGCCTGGAATTCGCGGGCCTGCCGGTCAACGACGATGAACTCGAATTGCTCGCTCGCGCCGGTCGCCGGAACGTAGAGATCGTCGTCAAGCTCCAGCGGCGAATCCTGACGAATGACGACGACCGTCTCCTGCGCGTGCTCGCGCAAACGTTCCGGCGTCAAGATCTCGACGCTCTGGCCGAGAAGCTCGTCGCGTTTGTAGCCGAACAATCTCTCGGTCTGCGAATTGACCAGCACGATCCGCCCTTCCTGATTGGCCAGCACGATGGCGTCGGGCGCGAATTCCAGCAATTCCTGGAAGCGTGTGCGGGCCGCGACCAGGCTGTTGATCAAGCTGCGGTGCTCGCGCATATCGCGGGCGACGGCCAGCACGCCCGTGATCTTGTTCTGTTTGTCGTGCATCAGGCCGAGCGAGAAGCTGACCGGAATCGTCTGGCCGCCCATCGTGCGGACTTCGACTTCGAGGTTGGTCAAACGGCCGGTGGGCGCAATCTCCATCAGCTTCCAGGGCGTGGCCGGTATCTCGTCGGAGTTGCAGACGGCCGTCAGCGGGCGTCCGAGCACCGAGGTCTCAGGGCATTCGAGCAGCCCGGCGGCGGCCGGGTTGGCGCGGATCACGCGCCCCGAACGATCGGTCAGGAACAACGCTTCGGTCATCGAAGAGATCACCTGCTGGAAGAGGTCCCGGGTTTCGGAGATCTCCGCCGTCCGCCGCTCCAGCTCGAATTGCGCGTTGGTCAGCTCGGCGTAGGCGCTCTGCAGATTGGCGAACATGTCCGGCCAGGCGGCTTCGTGCAACCGCCGAGCTTCGTCTTCGCGGTCTATGTCGTTGTTTTTGAACTTCCAATTCGGTAAACGCATATTTCCTTACCTCCAGTGTCGCCGCTGCTTCGGACGACGCAGGCTCCCAGGTCAGTGAACTGTGCAGTGCAGGCACGGATCGAAACTGCGGATCGTGCGCAGCAGATCAATGCCGGTGAATTCTTCTGACTTGGCGTTCTCTTCGAGCAACGGCGTATTCATCAGCGCGCTTTCGCACGGGCCGGGCACGCTGAACGGATCGCGCGGCGACGCCGTCCAGGTTGACGCCGAAACGATCTGATAGTCGGCAATCCGCTTGTCCCTGATCACGACGTGGTGAGTCAGCGCGCCTCTGACGCCTTCGCAGAACCCGACGCCGACCGACTGATCCGGGACTCGAAAGGCCGCGGACATTTTCGTCTGCCCTTTCTGGATGTACTCGAAGGCTTTCAACAAGAAGGTGAACGCCATCAGACTGCAATAGGCGATGTGATAAGCCCGCGCGCGGTTTCGTTCCAGCGCGTTGGGCTTTTCCGGGATTCGCCATTGCAATCTCTTCGCGGGCAATTCCAGTTTCGGCAGCTCCATCTCCAGCCCGCCGCGAACCGCATAAACGAATTCGTTCTTCAGCCGGCCGGCCAGAGCCGAAACCCACTGGCCGGCCAGCGGCCCCGTCTCCATCGCCTCGCAATCCCAGCGCGGCGCCGTCCCCCACGAATACTTCTCTTTCCAGTTGCGCTCAGCCGGCTCGGGAATCGTCTGCTTGTTCCAGGGGTGGAAGGGCGAGAGCGGCGACCCCTGCGGATCGTTCCTCAAACGATTTCCCTCCCATTGTTTGTAAAACGAGTGGGCGACGAATTCTTCCATTCCCAGGTTCAGGTCGGTTAATCGGGTCGTGCGCAGCTCGCCGTTGACCACCGCGCCTGGCGTCGAGAGCCGCCGCTCTCCCCACTCGTTGCAGCGTTGATAAACGCCGTCATAGTTTTCGGCGTCATCCCAGGTTCCGGCGCTGATCAGATTTGCGGGCAACTCGCCGACCCGGCGATAGAGCGGATTGGCGTCGTAAAAGAACTCGACCAGATCGTCCCAGACCAGGGCGATTTTCTTCGAGTATTCGATCAAAAGATGAATGCGCCCCAGCACGTGGTTGAAAGTCTCGCGTTCGGGCGTGATCCCGATCCCGCCCGGATAGATCGAAGACGGATGCGGATATTTGCCCAGGATGACCGTCGCGACCTCGCGCGCCGCCCGCGCCACGTACAATGCTTCGAGATAAAGATCGCCGGCCATCGGATTCATCGCGGTCATAATCAGCGCGATGGTTCTGAACCCGTGCGCATTGGCGTTGGGCGCTGCCGCCCGTTTGGCTCGCTCCCACAACGACGGCGCCGTTTTGCTGACCGTCGCTTCGGAGTAATCAGGCCCGGCCATCATAAACAGGTGCTGCGGATGATCGAACAGATACTCCGCGCTCTGACCCAGGTTGCGCGCGATGATCGCCAGCGGAGGCGGTGCGATGCCGTAGGCCATCTCCAGCGCCATCGCCGACGCGATAGCGTGCACGCCGCCGCAAAGTCCGCAGACCCGGCTCGCAACGTGAATCGCATCGCTCGGCTCGCGGTCTTTCAGGATCAGCTCGTATCCGCGAAAGAGAGAAGTTCCGGTGCGCGCGTCGAGCACCCGGCGATGATCGAGATCAATCACCGTGTGGAACGAAAGCGCGCCTGAGACGCGAGTGACCGGATCAATATCGAAGCTGCGCAAGGCGGAGCGTCGCGGCAGACCCTCAGAGGCCCGTTGCCTTTCGCGCTCGGCAGGCTCCAGCGTCGCTCCCCTCATCGCAAAGGGGTACGTTTGACCATCCCCTCGCAGATAGGCCTGTCCGTAAGCGTCAAATTCTATGGGCAGGTTTTTGAAGTACATTAAAACCACTTGCCGGCAAAAGCTCCGAAATGCACCAGCGACGACTCGATGAGGCTGCTGATCTGACGCGGGGGCCAAGAAGCGACAGCACAGATGGCGCGAAACGAGCAACGGTTGCTTCGCGCCTCTCAACGTAGGGGCAGACCTGCGTGTCTGCCCAGCCTCTCGGCATCGCGCGCCAGGGCAGACCTGCGTGTCTGCCCAGCCTCTCGGCATCGCGTGGCAGGGCAGACCTGCGTGTCTGCCCAGCCTCTCGGCATCGCGTGGCAGGGCAGACCTGCGTGTCTGCCCAGCCTCTCGGCATCGCGTGGCAGGGCAGACCTGCGTGTCTGCCCAGCCTCTCGGCATCGCGTGGCAGGGCAGACACACAGGTCTGCCCCTACGCGCAATCACAAACCACTCTAGGGATCGAAGCTCCGCACCACCCGCAAAAGATCAATGCCCGTGAAATCTTCCGGCCGCGCGCACTCTTCCAGCAGCGGAGTGTTCATCACTGCGGCCTCGTAAATTCCGGGAATTCCGATCGCATCGCGCGGCGAGCCCATCCATTCGGAGGGCGTGACGACCTGATAATTGGCGATCTTGTGTTTTCTGATCACCAGGTGGTGGGTCACCGCTCCGCGACTGCATTCCCAGAATCCCGCGCTGATCTTCTTCTCCGGCGGGAGAAACCTGACCGACATCCTGATCTCGCCGCGACGCAGGTAATCGAACGCCTTCAGCAGATCGGCATAAGCGACCATCCCGGCGTAGGCCACCTGATAGGCGCGGGCGCGATTGCGCTCCAACGCATTCGGACGTTCGGGAATCAGCCAGCTCAAAAGGGCGGCCGGCCGCTGCCCTTTGGGCAAAACGATTTCCAATCCTCGGCGCGCCAGACCGATGAAATCGCAATTCTTGGCGTCGCTGGCGGCATTGATCCACAACCGCGCCAGCGGGCCCATCTCCATCGGCTCGCGATCCCAGCGCGGCGCGGTATGCCATGAATATCGCTCCTTCCAGTTTCGCTGCGCGGGGAAGGGGAGGGTTTCCTTGTTCCAGGGATGCCAGGGCGAAAGCGGCCCGCTCAATGGGTCTGCCGGCACCTTCTGTCCCTCCCATTCCCGGTAATAGGCGTGATCAACGAACTCTTCGATGCCGATGTTGAGGTCGCTCAGCCGTTCGGTTCGCAGCTCGCCGTTGACCATCACGCCCGGCAGCGCCATCCGGCGCAAGCTCCATTCGTTGCAGTTGGCGTAACTCGCGTCGTAAATCTCAGGATCGTCCCACAGCCCGGCGCTCAGCAGGTTTCCGGGCAACTCACCGACCCGGCGATAACGCGGCTCGGCGTCGTAAAAGAAATCAACCAGATCGTCCCAGACGGCGGTCAGCTTCTTCGCATAATCGAGCAGCGCGTTGACGCGGCCCAGCACCTGATTGAACAATTCCCGGTTGGCCTCGATGCCGATCCCGGCCGGGATAATCGTCGCCGGATGCGGATGTTTGCCGAACATCAGCGTGGCGATCTCGCGCGCGAGCCGCGCCATCTGCAAAGATTCCAGGTACAGATGCCCGCTCATCGGGTTCATCCCGCGCATCACATCGGCAATCGTGTCCAGCCCGTGCGCGTCAACCCTTTCGGCCGAAGTCTGCTGGGCTTTCGCCCACAAAGAGAGACTGGTGCGGCTCACCGAGGACTCGGAATAATCCGGCCCGGCGAGCACGAACAGATGATTGATGCTTTCGCTGATCAGCTCGCCGCAGGAGCCGAGATTGCGCGCGACGATGGCCAACGGCGGAGGCGTCGCTCCGGCAGCCATCTCCACTGCCATCGCGGCGGCAATCGCGTGCGCGCCGCTCGAAGAACCGCTAAAGCGGCTCGAGATGTGAACGGCGTCCGACGGCTCGCGGCCGTTCAGGATCAGCTCGTAGCCGCAGAACTGCCCGCATTCGACGCGCGCATCGAGCGCCCGCCGCTGATCGAAATCAATCACCGCATGCAGAGCGACGCGGCTGCCGGCGCGCGTAACCGGCTCGATCTCGAAGCTCCGGACGCTCGGATTGCCCGCGAGTTTTTCCAGCGAGCGCTCGCGATTCTGGACCCGTTGGATGCGGGCGTCGGCGGCGAAATCGAAAGGAGCTTCCGCCTCTTCATCGCGCAGATGGGCGCGGCCGTAAACGTCGAATTCTATCGGTAGATTCTTGAAGACCATCCGTAGCCCCTGATACCCCACGTCACCGGGCAACCTTCGCCTTTGCCCTGACCAGAAATCCGTCTTACGAAAATGGCTTTCGCTGATGGGTGTGTGTGCAGTCAGATTTCTGACCCGGTCAGCATTGGGATGCTTGAACGACTGCTGGTTGATTCAAACCGCGTCAGCAGTCAAAACGCCGGGTCCGGGCGCGCCAGCGCCAGATAACGATCCGCGAAATCGCGCTCGGTGCAACCGATGCAGCTTCCGCCGACGCGAGTGCATCCGCCGAAGTTTCGCATCCAGCCGGTCACGGGGACCGGGCATTTGACTGCGGGCCGGTTCGACAGATCGAAACCGGCCGCCGGCGGATATTCGACGCGCGGAGGCAACGGATACGTTTCGTGGTTGTAGAGCCAGCGAGGACGGCGTTCTTCATCCAAATCAAGGGGCACCATTTGAGCCAGATGAAGGAAAACGTAAATCAGCGTCTCAATAAAACTTTCGCCGGTCGGAGCGCAGCCCGGCACATTGATCACCGGCAATCCACTAGCACCGGTAGAGCCGGCACGACTCGTGAAATCGCGGCCCAGATAATCTTCCAGCCCGCGCGCGCCGATGGGATTGCCCTCCGCCGCCGGAATGCCTCCCCAGCTCGCGCAGCTTCCAATTGCGATCACGGCTTCGGCGCGCGGCGCCAGCCTGTCTATCCAGTCGGCGATGGTAATGGGGCGGCCATCCGATGCGGTTCCCAGACGGGAGAAGCTGCCCTCGCCCGCGCTCTTCTCGTCGGCAATCGCGCCTTCGAGCACCAGCACAAATGGTGAGAGCTTGCCTGCCGCCGCCTGCTCCAGGTTGGCCAGAAAAGCTTCGCCGCTCTCCACCGCCAGGTCGGGATGCACGAGCTTGACGCGCGGCACGTCGGGGACATTGCCTAAAATCAAATCCTCGATGCCGGGTTCGGACGACCCGAGCATCGCCATCGTGCATCCGTCACATCCTGCGCCGCTCAGCCAAACCAGATACACCGCTTCGAGCGCTGGCAGTTCGCTCTGCATGAGTCACTCCTCTTAACTAAATCCGCTTATTCCAATGATCTGCACTCGCGATCAGCTTACGTGATCAATCGTCATCAATCGTCGTCAATCGTCGTCAAATGGCTATCATATTCCCGCTCAAAGGTAGGCGGATTATAAACGGACGGGCTGATGCGCGCAACAAAGCGGAGTGCGCAAGCGTGCGGCACTGCCGTTGACTGAAGCGCCGATTAACGATTACTCTTGCTCCTACCTCTCACTTTCAAATCCAGGTCACAATCAATTCACCCGATGTCCAGCAACCAACCCACAAGTTGCCCCAACCAGAGAGGATGTTATGCCGAAGTACATTTTCGTCACCGGAGGAGTGGTCAGCGGCTTGGGCAAAGGCATTGCCGCCGCCTCGATCGGAGCGTTGCTCGAAGCTCGCTCCTTGAAGATCACGCTGCTGAAATTCGATCCGTACATCAACGTTGATCCCGGCACGATGTCGCCTTTCCAGCACGGCGAGGTCTTCGTGACCGACGACGGCGCGGAGACCGACCTCGACCTGGGCCATTACGAACGCTTCACCAGCGCGCGTCTGACGCAGTCGAACAACTGGACTTCGGGCCGCATTTATCTTTCGGTCATCGAAAAGGAACGGCGCGGCGATTACCTGGGCAAGACCATTCAAGTTATTCCGCACATCACCAACGAGATCAAGGACGCAATCAAAGCGGTTTCCGAAGGGATGGACGTAGTGATCGTCGAGATCGGCGGCACGGTGGGTGACATCGAATCGCTCCCCTTTCTCGAAGCGATCCGCCAGATGGGCAATGAAGTCAGACGCCACAACGCCGCCTTCGTGCATCTGACGCTGGTGCCTTACCTGGCGGCCTCCGGCGAATTGAAGACCAAACCGACGCAGCATTCGGTCAAAGACCTGCTGGCCATCGGGATTCAACCCGACGTGCTGCTCTGCCGCTGCGAGCGCCAGCTGCCCGCCGAGATGAAGGCGAAGATTTCGCTCTTCTGCAACGTCTCGGAAGACGCCGTGATCAACGCGCCCGACGTCAAATCGGTCTACGAAATCCCGCTCATCTTCAACCGCGAAGGCCTGGATCAACTGATCGTTGAACTGCTCCGGTTGCCGCTCGGCGACACAGACCTGCGGCAATGGATGGCGCTGGTCAACCGCATCCACACCGCGCGCGAGTCTGTGACCATCGGCATCGTCGGCAAATACGTCGGGCTGGAAGATTCGTACAAGAGCCTCAAGGAGGCGTTGATCCACGGCGGTTTCGCCAACAATATGCGCGTCAATCCGCGCTGGATCGAGAGCGAAGACCTGATGACCAACGACCGATGGGAAGACGTGTTGCAGGACGTTGATGCGATCCTGGTTCCGGGCGGCTTCGGCAAACGCGGCATTCCGGGAATGATCCGCGCCATCAGTTATGCGCGCCGCGAAAAGAAACCGTTCTTCGGCATCTGTCTGGGGATGCAATGCGCGTCAATCGAATACGCGCGCAACGTCTGCGGCATCGAAGACGCCGATTCGACCGAATTCGATCCCGACACGCCGCACCCGGTGATCTTCAAATTGCGCGATCTGCTCGGAGTCGAAGACCTCGGCGGCACGATGCGGCTCGGAGCTTACGAGTGCGAACTGCTGCCGGGATCGCTGGCTGAAAGCGTCTACAAATCGAACCTCATCTCGGAACGTCATCGCCACCGCTACGAATTCAATCCGGTTTACCAAGACATCCTGGCGGAAAACGGCCTCGTCTTTTCCGGCCAATCGCCGGACGGAAAATTCATCGAGATGATCGAGCTGGCCGGTCATCCCTGGTTTCTGGGCACGCAGGCGCATCCTGAATTGAAATCGAAGCCGCTCGCGCCCCATCCGCTTTTTGCCAGCTTCGTCCGCGCGGCGTACAATCAACGCCTGCGCGATGAGGCCGGCGAAGAACAAATGAAGAGCGAGGTCGCGACGGCGGATTGATTTCTCCCTGGGAGCGCTGCGCTCCCAGGATTTCCCGGAAGAGCTATGAAAATCCCATTCGACAAGACAGCAAAATCACTGGCTGGCCGCCACAATCAGAAAGGCATCGAGCTTGAAGAGCGCGGCTATATCACCGAGGCGGTTCAACATTACCAGAAGGCGATCAAGTTATCTCCTTCGTGGGCAGTGCCCTGGTACAACCTCGGCCTGCTTCGCAAACGCCAGCGCAAATGGGAAGAATCGCTCCGCTGCAATCAACAAGCGGCCGCTCTCGATCCTTCGGACGAAGCGGTCTGGTGGAATCTGGGCATTGCGGCGACGGCGCTCGGAGACTGGGCCGAAGCCCGTCGCGCGTGGAGAGCTTTCGGGATCAAAATTCCGGACGGCGAAGGCCCGATTGAAATGAACATCGGCCTCACTCCGATCCGCATCAACGCCGACGAAGCCCCGGAAGTCATCTGGTGTCAAAGGATTGATCCGGCCAGAGCGATCATTGCCGGCGTCCCGCTGCCGGAATCCGAGCATCGCTTCGGCGACCTGCTGCTGCACGACGGAGCGCCGAACGGATTCCGTAAAGTAGGCAGCCACGAAGTGCCCGTCTTCGACGAATTGCAATTGCTCACCGTCAGCGAGTTCGGGACTTTCGAAGCGATCGTTGACGGCGTTACCGCAGATGACGTCGAGAGGCTCAGCGAACGGGCAACCGAAATCGGTCTGTCGGCGGAAGACTGGTCGCGGGTCCGCCATCTCTGCAAAGCGTGCAGCGAAGGCCGCCCCTTCGGCGAAGACCATTCGCACCCGCAAGACGAATTTGAATACAGAAGAATCGGCATCGCCGCGCGGTCGGAATTTCAGGCGCGACAACTGTTGAATGGCTGGCTGTCGAAACACCCGCCGGCGCAGATGATCGGGTTTAACTGCGCGCTGCCTCCCGCTTCAGCGCATTGAAGCGCAGTTGGCACAGTACGGGGAGCAGTCGGAACGGTACGGGGCGGTAGCGACCTGGTGCTCACGGAGGGTGCGCCTCTGAGTCTACCAGGTTGCTGCGTCCTGCTTTAGCGCACTAAAGGATTGAGTATGACGTTTCCATTCGACATCAAAAAGCTGATCGAAATCTGTCGTCAAAACGATGTCTCCAGAATCGGTGTCTTTGGCTCAATGGCCAGAGGCGAGGCCACCGAACAAAGCGACATCGATCTGCTCGTGGAATTTTCCAAACGTAAAAGCCTTCTAGGTGTGGTAATGCTCGAACAGCAGCTTACCGAAGCGTTAGGAAGAAAAGTAGACCTCTTGACAGAGGCAGCAATCAGCCCATATTTGCGCGACAGAATTCTGAGCGATCTTCAGGTGATTTATGAAGCGGGATGATTCGGTTTATCTCAACCACATTCTCGACGCCATTTCCAGGATCGAATCCTATTTGCAAGGAGTTGATGAGGAAGCATTCTTCCGGCAACTACTGGTTCAAGACGGTGTGATCCGGCAAATTGAAATCGTCGGTGAAGCAGTCAAACGACTTTCGAGCGATTTGCGAACCCAGCATCCTCAAATTCCCTGGCAAGGCATTGCTGGGATGCGCGACAAACTGATTCACCACTATTTCGGCGTTGATATCCAGAAGGTCTGGGATACTGCGACGGAAGACATTCCTGTTTTGAAAACCGAAGTAAGCAGGATTCTCAATGAATTGAGCTGATGCTCGTGAACCGCCAGCTTGAAGCATCAGCCTGCCAAACCGTAAATGACAAATATCTATCAAACAATCCAGCGCCGCGAAGGCGATCTGTTCCTCATCGCCGGCCCCTGCGTGATTGAATCCGAACGCCACGCATTGATGATGGCGCGCGAGATTGCGCGAATCACGTCGCGACTCGACGTACCCTACGTTTTCAAAGCTTCCTACGACAAAGCCAATCGCTCTTCCGAACGTTCGTATCGCGGATTGGGAATGGACGAGGGCTTGCGCATCCTGCAACGGATCAAGGATGAAGTCGGCGTCTCCGTCGTCACGGACGTGCACGAAACCGATCAGGTTGACGCTGTCGCCGAAGTCGCAGACATCATCCAGATTCCCGCGTTCCTGTGCCGCCAAACCGATTTGCTGCAAGCCGCCGCCGCAACCGGACGCACGGTCAACGTCAAGAAAGGCCAGTTCCTGGCGCCGTGGGAGATCGGCAACATCATCGAAAAGATCGAAGCTATGGGTAGCCGCAAAGTTATGATCACCGAGCGTGGAACGAGTTTCGGCTACAACAATCTGGTGGTGGATATGCGCGCGTTCCCGATGATGCGCGAATTCGGCTACCCGGTCGTGTTCGATGTCACACACAGCGTGCAATTGCCCGGAGGATTGGGCGACGCGACCGATGGGCAATCGGAATATATCGAGCACCTAGCGCGAGCAGGCGTGGCTTGTGGCGTTGACGGATTGTTTCTGGAAGTTCACGACCACCCGCCGACAGCGCTGAGCGATGCGGCGACACAGTTTGCGCTGGACAAACTCGAACCGCTGCTTGAAACTTTGCTCAAGATTCACGAACTTGCCAAACCGAAGGTCGCGGTAGGACACAATTAGATGCTGTTGGACAATCAACGTGCGCAAAGGCTGCTATGAAGCTTGAACTGAGATCGGTCAAGATCAAAAACATCGGGCCGATTGATGACATAAAGATTGATTTCTTCGATGCAAAGGGCAAGACCCTGCCGGTGTGTGTGATTGGCGGAGCGAATGGAAGCGGCAAGACGACTTTGCTGGAAGTTATCGCCTCGCTGGCTGAAATTCTGCAAACCGGTGAGGCAGGAGCGTTTTTACGATCAAAGCCTGATGGATATGCGCAAGCTGATTGGTTGATTGATGACTACGACTTCAGTCTTTTCTTTGGAACTTTGCCTCACGATGCGGATTTGAAGAAGGAGCATTGCGGGTTTAAGGTATCCAGGCAGCCTCCGAATGCGATCCATCTCGAATCCATAAGCACGCCACTTTATTCGGAGCTTCACCATCGCATCAGAAATCAACAGGGGAATCCGCTGTCATGGCGGTTGTCCGAGACCTACTGGGCCGCCAACGATTTGGCTCCTTCGCTCATTTATCTGCCACACAGTCGCAGCCTTGAGCCAGTCTCTGGCCAACAGATTCAAAAGGAAAACGGCAGCTACAACTTTGTTCATCGTTTTCAACCAGTGCGTCAGTTTCCAGGTTCACTGACCAGCTATCTTATCTGGCTTGATTACGCAGAACCCGGGCAATTCTCTGATGTGCGGCAATTTCTAAATGGGCTGGACTTCGACGACAAAACCTTCGACGTTGACCGCAAGGCGCTGGAAGTAACCGTCAGAACTGCCGGCGGTCACGAACATAAGCTTTATGAGTTAAGCTCGGGTGAACAAAACCTGTTGATCGTTCTTGTCGAGTTACGCCGAAAACTACTGCCAGGCAGCGTGGTGTTGATTGACGAGATTGAAAACAGCCTGCATCCGGCCTATCAGCATCGGCTGGCGCAAGGCCTGCTGGCGTTGCAGCGCGAAGTTCCTTATCAACTTATCGTCACAACTCACGCGCCTGCTTTTGTAGAAATCTTCGGGGAGGAGAACACACGCATTCTCACGCCGTTCTAGTTCATTGCTATGCGAACCATATCTTCACTCCCACCTGAACTGACACGGTTGTTGTTCGACGCCGGTACGCGAGCTGTCGTGCTGGTCGAAGGAGATGATGATCGTTATGTTCTGCGCGAGTGGTTCAGTGAGTTTCTCTCTGAAGTGGAATTTTACGATTGCGGCGGCATCATCAATCTGAACAAGTGGCTGGAGGCGTTGCTCGATCTCGGCGCCCTGAAACGCGCCTACGGAATCACAGACCGCGATTTCCGCAGTGAAGCGGAAGTGAATGATTCCTACGCTGGAGACTCTCACTCGTTCATCCTGCGACGATACGCGCTAGAGAACTATTTGTTGGAACTGAAGCCGCTGTGGGAATTGATGAAGCTGTGGGACAAGAAGATCACCGATGCTATGCCGGATGAACAAACGATGGCGAACCGGCTGTTGGAGCATTGCCAGGAACTGAAAAGCCTGATGGCCGCCAACTGGGTGTTTTACGAAACGAACCTGGCTCTCTATCGAAGCGCCGGAGTAACTGCAAAGCTCGAATATTTCAGCGCCGGTCACGAAACCGACCGTCAGATCGTAATCCGGCGAGCGGCAAAACGTTTGCAATGCGACGAAGCAGAAGCCGAATTACGAATCGCCGAAAAGGAGCGGGAAGTTGATCGGTTTCTGACGGACCTCATCAACGCTCATCAAGTGATAGACGGCAAGCGCATCCTGCATTGCATCAACCAGGAGTATTTCAAGACTGACGCGGGTCGCCTCTTCCGGCTTTTGACAGACAAAACCAAATCACACGGCTTGCCTGCTGATGTGGCTTACATCGTTCGGGATCGCATCTTGATCTCCGCAACGAGCTAGAAAGGAATGCCCCCAATGAAACGTATCCTGTCCACCGCATTTGCCTGCACGCTCTTTTGCTCACTAGCCTTCAGTGGTTTCACCCAACAACAAAGCTATGACGCGCTCATCACTGGCGGTCGCATCCTCGACGGCACGGGCAATCCCTGGTTCGCCGCCGACATCGCGATCAAAGACGGAAAGATCGCCGCGATTGGCCGGTTGAACGGCGCGACCGCGAAACGAGTGATTGACGCGCGCGGCCATTACGTCGTCCCCGGTTTCATTGACATTCACTCGCACGCCGACGAAGGCTTGGGTTCGACTCGAACAAACACGAACCCCAACGACATTACGCAAGGCATCACCACCGTCGTCGTCAATCAGGATGGCCGTTCGTCCAACTGGCCTTTGTCGAAACAACGCGCGCTCTACCAGCAGCAGGGCATCGGCACGAACGCGATGCTGATGGTCGGGCACGGCACGGTTCGTGGGATGGCGATGAAGAACGATTTCCGCCGCCCGGCCACCGCCGGTGAGATCGAGGCGATGAAGGCTCTGGTCAAGCAGGGAATGGAAGACGGCGCGTTCGGTTTGACCGCCGGATTGGAATATGTTCCGGGCCGTTGGAGCGAGACGCAGGAGTTGATCGAGCTGGCGAAAGTGATTGCGCCGTATCAGGGCGTTTACATCTCGCACGAGCGCAGCGAAGGGCGCGACCCGATGTGGAAGAACGCTTCCGATCCGACGCCCTCGGTTGATCTGTTGCTGGCGGTGAAAGAGACCATCGAGATCGGCGAAAAGACGGGCATCACGGTCGTCGCCTCGCACCTGAAAGCCAAAGGCGCGAGCTTCTGGGGCAGCAGCTTCGCCGCCACTCGTTTGATCGCCGAGGCGCGCGCCCGCAGCGTCTCGGTTTACGCTGATCAATACCCGTACCCGACCTCAGGCTCCGACGGCCAAACGGTTTTGATCCCGATGTGGTCGCTGATGGACGAAGGCGTTGATGCAGGCGGGCAACTCGGACAAGTGCAAAGAGACAACGCTGAAGCGTTCAAACGTATGCGCGACAATCTCTCGCGCCGGTTGAACGACCCGGCGGTGCGCGAAAAGATTCGCCGCGACATCGCCCACGAAATTGACCGTCGCGGCGGCGCGGACCACATCGTGGTCTTTGAATTCAGCGATCCGAGCTATCACGAAAAATCTCTTGGAGAAATTGCTCGCCTCCGCAAAGAAGACCCGGTGGACACCGCCGTCTGGATTCAGATGAGCGGACTCAATCGTCCGGGCGGCGCGCGGATGCGCGGATTTTCGCTCTCGGAATACGACATCGAACACATTATGCAGCAGGAATTCACCGCGACTTGCACCGATGGTGGCACGGTGGCGTTAGGTCAAGGCATCCCGCACCCGCGCTTTTACGGCACGTTCGCGCGCAAGCTGCGGCATTACACTCTCGACCGGAAGATCATCTCGCTGCCGTTTGCGGTTCGTTCGATGACTTCGCTGACCGCGCAGATACTGGGCTTGAAAGATCGCGGGCTGCTCAGGGAAAATTACTGGGCCGACATCGTGGTCTTCGATCCCGAAAAAGTCCGTGACCGCGCGACCTACACCAATCCGCACCAGTATGCCGGCGGCATTCCATACGTGCTGGTCAACGGCGAGCTGGTGGTGGATGAAGGAAAGATCACCGGCAAATTGCCGGGCAAGGTTTTGACAAGACGATAATCCCTGGGAGCATGCGCACAATTGAGCGTGCGCTCCCAGGGTCAACTCCCAATTACAAGCGATGAAGAAACTATTTTTCTGCTCCGTATTCATTCTCCTGTCCGCCTCATTCGCCTTTGCGCAGGAGTTCGAGATCAAGAGATACGACCTCAACGCCCGCATCGTCTCCGAAGAACAGAAAGTTGACGTGCAGGCGAAGCTCCGGCTGGTCAATCTTTCCGACCCTGAGCTGGCCGAAAGGGTTCTGCTCTCGGCCGACAGCAAACCGCGCCTGTCGTTCTTCCTCAACCCGAAGGCGAAGGTCGAGACGATGAAGATCAACGCCGCCGCCGCGCAGTTCAAGACCGCCGAAGACGCGCGCAACAACCTGCTGCGCGTTTTCATTGACATCACCACGGTGATTGCCGGCCTGCGCGAATTCGACGTTGATCTCACCTACTCGATTCCGTCGGTTGATCGCAGCGCCGCGCTGCACGTCTCGAGCGGAGAGACTTTCCTGCTCCCGGCGAGCTTCTGGGTTCCCGTCACCCACACGCCTTATGCCGATCACGGCGCCGACACCGCGCCGTTCTCGCTCACGGTTGCGGCGCCCGCTGGTTTGAAGGTCGTTTCGTCCGGCGTCCGCAAAAGCGGGAATTCGTTCGAGCAGTCGCTGGCCGCGCAGCCTTTCATCATCGCCGGTGATTACGACACCGTCGCACGCGGCGGCGATGCTTACCCGGTCGAAGTCTATTTCCCGCGCGGTTCGGGCGAGGCCGGCAAACAGCAGGCCGAGCGCATCGCCGCCGAAGCCGAGCGCATCGTGGCGTTTTGCGCGAAATATTTCGGCGTCTCGGCCATCGCGCCATTCCGCGTGATCGCCACCCAGGCGCGCCAGCTCAACACCGCGACTTCAGATTCGTTTTCGGCATCGCGCGAGACTTCCGTGGCGATGGTCGGCGCGGTGACGATTGACGAAAATATCTTTCGCCGCGCCGCGCTCGATCTGGGCGCGATTGAATTGATGGCCGGGGCGGCGGCGCGCGCCTGGGTTGACGGCCAAGTGCTGTTGCGCGGACGCGGCGCCGGGATGTTGCGCGACGCGGCGCCGATCTACCTGTCGGCGCAATATCTCGGCGAACGATTCGGCGAAGCTCAACGCGACGGGGCGTTCGACCGTTATCGCCGGGCTTACGCGACCATCGCGCGCAACGACGCGCCGCTCTTGATGCAGAGCCAGCTCGACCGCAACTACGCCACCAGCGTTTACAACAAAGGCGCACTCGTCTGGCGAATGATCGAGAAGACCGTTGGCCGCCAGGCCTTCGAGACTGCGCTCCGTTCGTCGCTCGCCCGCAATCGCGTTGACGTGCTCTCGCTGGCCGGCTGGTGGACGCCGCAGCAAGGGCAACGCGGGTTGGCGCAACCGCACCCGCTCTGCCAACTGTCGCGGTGCGCCAATCTGAAAGAGAACCTGATGGCCGCCGGCGCCGACCGCAAACTGATCAACGAGCTTTTCAACAACTGGATTGACACCGTCGCGCTGCCCGATTTCGCCATCGGCCAGCCGCAAACGACGGCCACCGGCGTCGAATCTACCGTGACCAATTTCGGCACCGGCGATTTCACCGTCGAAATTGTCGCCACCACCGACAAAGGCGAAAAGCTCCGCCAGACCGCGACGGTCAAAGCCAGCGAATATGGCTCGGTCAATTTCCCCGCCGGCACGAACATCAAGACAATCGAGGTTGATCCCGACAAGCTCTACTTGCAGAGCGATTACTCGAACGACGTCTTCCCGCGCCGCTCGTCGCAATCCGAAGCATTCGGGCAAGCCAACCTGGCGTTCAGCAAAAACAATTTCGCCGAAGCCGAAGCCAAAGCCCGCGAAGGCTTGGCCGCCACGCCGAACGCGCCGACGCTTCAAGCCTTGCTGGGCCGCGCGCTGCTGGCTCAAAAGAAGAATGACGAAGCGGGCAAGATTTTCAACGACACGCTCAAGGCCGAGCCGTTGCCGATTCAGGCTTATGGCTGGGCGCATCTCGGATTGGCCGAGTTGGCGATGCAGCAGAACAATTTCGCTGAAGCGGCCAGGCATTATCGTTTCGCCGCCGCCGCCGATCTGGACGCCGCGACCACCATCGCCGCGCGCGACGGGGCGCTCAAGGCCGAACGCGGCTCGGGCGCGGTCAAGATTCCCGAAGACATCCGCGCCTTCCTGCAGAAATTCGACGCCGCCGTCTTGCAGGGCAGCGCATCGGCAGTCAATCAATTCGTCGAACTGGGCAACCTGAGAAAGTTCGCTCAATCGCTGGTGGTCAGAAAACCGTCCGCCTGGGCGACCGAAGCGTTGCGCGCCGAAGAATGGGACGCCAACCGGACGGCGGTGGACGTGACGCTGAAGATCAAGATCGAAGGCAAGGATTACGCGGGCCGCGCCGTCTATGTCGTCAGCCGCGCGGGTGGTAAACTGTTGCTCAGTGAAGTGCCGACATTCGACGTGAAGTAAGGGAGGAACCTGTTATGGCGCTACCGAAAGAACTCTTGAAGGTTTCGGTCGAAGAATATCTGGCGCGCGAGGAGAAGAGCGAAGTCCGTCACGAATACGTCGCGGGCTACATCTTTGCGATGGCCGGAGCGACCGATGCGCATAACGTGATTGCAGGGAATGTTCATGCGCAGGTGCGCTTCCACCTTCGCCGCAGTGGTTGCCGAGTCTACACGATTGACATGAAGTTGCGGGTCGAGGCCTTGGACGCTTTCTATTACCCGCACGTGATGGTCACTTGCGAGGCGTTTGCAGCCAAAAGCGTCTTCAAATCGAAACCGATCCTCCTGGTCGAAGTTCTCTCGCCGGGCACGGAGCTGACGGATCGGCGCGAAAAGCTCTCAGCCTATTTCAAACTGAAGACTCTGATCGAGTACGTTCTGATTTCCCAGGATGAAAGGCAGGTTGAAATCTATCGCCGTGACAAGCGAGGCAAGGTGCAAATGTACGTTCTGGGAGAGAGCAATGAAGTTCGCTTTGAATCGCTGCCGAATGGCGCGCTTACTCTGACGATGGACGACATTTACGAGGACGTGATCTTCAGCCAGCCGGCCCAGCCTCTGGAAGACTGATGGGCGTTCCACCCGAAGAGGCAATCGAGCCCGCTCGCCGCATAAAACTCCTGCTCGCCCCAAAGATCATAATCAATTGAAGGGCCTCGCGCAGACTACCAAAAATAAAAGCTCTCGTGATACCTTAACAGCCATCGTCACAAGATCCAGGCGGTAGGAGTTAGATCATGAGCAAAGCCGTCACTTTAGAGTCACCCGCAAGAGCGATTCGCACGCTCCTTAACCCTTACATTGCCGGCAACCCCGTCAAAGGCCAGGATGGCTTCTTCGGTCGTGACGACATCTTCCGCGAGGTGATGCAGGTGTTACGCCACCGGCAAAGCAACGCCATTGTGCTTTACGGTCAACGGCGCATTGGTAAAACTTCAGTGCTCCTGGAACTTGAACGACGGCTGGCTAGCGACGGTGAATTCACTCCCATCTACTTTGACCTCCAGGACAAAGCTGCTAAGCCGCTAGCCGAAGTGCTTTATGAATTAGCTCAGCGTATTGCGGCCAAGACTGGCCAGGTACCTCCCGAGCGCGCGAATTTTGACAACGCTGGCGGCTACTTCCGTCAGACCTTTCTGCCAACCGCTGCTGAAGCTGCGGCGCACAGCGGATTGGTGCTGCTATTTGATGAATTCGACGTGCTCGACGGTCCCGCGCAAGGTCAGGCAGGCAAGGCATTCTTTCCCTACTTGCGAGCCTGGATGAGCGAGATCGAACGGGTGCATTTCGTCTTTGTTATCGGGCGGCGCCCCGAAGACCTTTCGATTGAGACCATGTCCACCTTCAAAGGCATTCGCGCCGCGCGCGTTTCGCTGTTCGAGCGTGAAGAGGCCGAAGCAGTGATGAGGAAATCCGAGCGCGATGGCAGTTTGGTCTGGTCTGACGCCGCCTGCGAAAAGGTTTGGTATTGGGCACAAGGGCATCCGTACTTCACACAACTGCTGTGCAGTGTGATGTGGGAAAACGCCCACGACACAGACCGACCGCCAGCCCTCGGCGTTGCAGCGTCCGATGTGGACGCTGCTATTGACGATGCGTTGCAGCAGGGCTCGAACGCCTTTCACTGGCTTTGGGCTGGGCTACCTCCGGCAGAGCGAGTGGTGACAGCGGCGATGGCTGAGGACAGCGACGGGGTCATCACGCGAAAAGAGATGGTCGAAATCCTCATCCACAGTGGCGTGCGCTTGATCGTGCGCGAACTCGAACTGGCTCCGGAGACGCTGGTAGACTGGGGCTTACTCCGTTCGGTTGATAGTGGCTACCGGTTTGTCGTCCCACTCCTTCGCCGCTGGGTAGCAATCAATAAGCCTCTGCGCAGGGTGAAAGACGAACTTGACCATCTCGATCCGCTGGCGGAAGGACTGTTCCAAACTGGCCAACGCTTTTACAGTCTCGATCAATCAGCCGAAGCCGAAAGTCAACTCCAGCGGGCGCTCCAGATTAACCCTAATCACTTGAAGGCCAGATTGCTTCTCGGTCGTGTTTTGTTGGAGGACGGTCGTGTAGCAGAGGCAGTAACCACCCTTGAAGAAGCCTACCGGTATGATGAAGGCTCTGCGCGAGCCGACCTAGTCAGAGCTTTGCTGGCGATGGCCGATGGTCAAGCCGAAGCAGAGCAATTGGCCACGTACGAGCGCATTCTGAAGATTGATCCGCATCAACCGATCGCGGGGGAGCGGCGAAGGGCAATTTGGATAACACGCGGTGAGGCGGCCCAAGAACAAGATGATCTGGAGACCGCGGTGGAGGCCTTCCAGGAAGCGGGAGCTTTGGAGCGAGTGGAGCAGATTCAGGAATTGAAACGCAAACGTGATCGTAAAAACCTTATAGCTCTCTTTTCAAAGTATGAGGCAGAAGAAGAGTGGGAGGCGGCAATCCGTTGTTATGAAGCCCTGATTCGAGAATACCCAGATGAAACAGAATGGAGGATGCGGCTAGACAATACGCGACTTCAAATTGAGTTGATGCAGCTTTACGAGAAAGCCATTGATGCCTTGAAGTCTGGCGACAATAAAACTGCCCAAAGATTGTTGGCGGATGTGATCTTCAGACAGCCGGATTATAGAGAGGCAGCTATGTACCTACTCGGTGCAACTTCAGGTGTTAAAGTTGGTGAAATTAGGTCATCAATTAAATTGCTGACGGAAAAAGCAGATTATTCGAAGACTGAGGTTATCGGCGCATACAGCCATCAGTTAGGGAACGATCGGGCGGCGACGAGCAGAAAGGGCACTGACCGGGCGAAGCTCTATTCAAAGATTATCGAACGATATGCGACGTTTTTTGACCGCCCCGAAGCGCGTCTTCGCTTTTTGATCAACACATTCGCCAAACAGTCGGAACGGCAGGCTCAATTGCAGCAATCGCTCCGCCATTTACGGTTCCTCGAACGCACGCGATTTTACGACAGGGTTCTGGAGGCGTGTTTTTACAGCGTAATCCTCGAAGAGTTACGCGCCTTGAAACCTTCTTTGCCGAGCAATCAGCAAAATATACTTGGGTTGATTAATGTGCCGCTTTCTGCACGCATACTCATCTTTTTCTATGAGGTTCTTCCCCTAGCCTGTATGGTTGTACTTATGGTGATTACGATGATGCTCATCATCAGATTTCTCGAAGTTCTTGCGACAAAATAGAAATGTTCACGCAGATTTTTCGAAGTGTTCAAACAGGTATGCTCTCATCCCAAATATGATCTCTTCTATCAATCCCTTCATTTACAGCCGAGCCGTCACCCCAGCAGAATTTCTGGGGCGCGAGACAGAATTGCGCCGCCTGTTCAGCCGACTGGGAACCGGGCAATCCACTGCCATCATCGGGCAGCCCCACATCGGCAAGACATCACTGTTGAGGTATGTGTTGAATGCTAAGGTTCGCCAAGCCAGT
>Ga0247727_10003285_pt1 | contig 35952 bp, 39 predicted proteins | sample WisWelCaveWW1625_FD_202498 | JGI IMG/M metagenome (GOLD analysis project Ga0247727, IMG submission 202498) | Biofilm microbial communities from Wishing Well Cave, Virginia, United States - WW16-25 | ecosystem: Environmental > Aquatic > Deep subsurface > Groundwater > Cave microbial mat | place...
TCGAAGAACGGCATGCCGCCGGCCTGCGCGTAGAGGGTGCGTCCCGGGTCCACGAGCGCGCAGTCTAGCGAGCGCGGACGCGCTACCCTCGACGCCCGATGACCTACTCGATCGTGGCGCGCGACCTGGCGAACGGCGAGCTCGGCGTCGCCGTGCAGACGCGCTGGCTGGCGGTCGGCGCCGGAGTCCCGTGGGTCGAGCCCGGTGTCGGCGCCGTCGCGACGCAGTCGTTCGTCGAGGAGGGCTACGGTCCGCGGCTGCTCGCCCGGCTCCGCGCCGACGAGGCGCCGGCGGACGCGCTGGCGGCCGAGCTTGCCGCCGACGCCCAGGCCGACGTCCGGCAGGTCGGGGTCGTCGACGGCAGCGGGCGCACCGCCGCCCACACCGGCGCGCGCTGCGTGGCCGAGGCGTCGCACATCGTCCGCGACGGCTTCTCCTGCCAGGCGAACATGATGGAACGGCCGATCGTGCCCGCGGCGATGGCCGCGGCGTACGAATCGGCCATGGCGTCCGGCGCCGACCTTGCGGATCGGCTCATGGCCGCCCTCCGTGCCGCCGAGACGGAGGGTGGCGACATCCGCGGCCGCCAATCTGCCGCGCTCGTCGTCTCGGGCGTGCCCGGCGATCCACCGTGGGGGCGTCGCTTCGACCTCCGGGTGGACGATCACCCGGCGCCGCTCGACGAACTGGCGCGGCTGCTGGATCTCGCGCGCGCGTTCGAGGTCCTCGAGGTCGGCGACGACGCCCTTGCGAAGGGCCATCGAGAGGCGGCGGCCGCCGCGTATGCCCGCGCGGTCGAGATCGCCCCGGAGGACGACCAGGCCGCACTCTTCACCGCCCTCGGGCTGATCGACCTGGGACGGACGCAGGACGCGCGACCGCTGCTCCGCGCCGCGCTCGCGGCCAACCCTCGGTGGCGGTCGTTCGTGCAGCGCTACGCCGACGCCGGGCACCATGCACCCGTGCCAGTGGAGCTGTTCGATCCGGAGGACGTCGAGCCATGACCGCCGACCTGGAGCTATGCTACCTGCCGGCGACCGACGCGCTGCGCCGCTTCCGGGCGCGCGAGCTCTCGCCGGTCGAGCTGATGGCCGCCGTGATCGAGCGGACCGAAGAAGTCGACGGCGTCGTCAACGCGCTCGTCGTACGACACTTCGAGCGGGCGATGGACCAGGCCCGCGCCGCGGCGGCGCGCTACATGGGCCGCGGCGCGGCGCCGCGCGCCCTCGAGGGCTTGCCGGTCGGCATCAAGGACGAGGTGCCGATCGAGGGCGACCCGTGCGCGAGTGGCTCGCTGGTCACGAAGGACGAGATCGCCACCCACACGGCGCCGATCGCCGAGCGGATCCTCGCCGCCGGCGGCATCGCCCACGCACGAACGGCGGCGCCGGAATTCTCCACCGCCGGCTTCACCCACTCGCGGCTGTGGGGCGTGACCGTCACGCCGTGGAACCGCGCGTTCTCGTCCGGCGGCTCGTCGGGCGGCTCGGGCGCGGCCCTCGCCGCAGGCATGGCGACGCTCGCCTCGGGCTCCGACATCGGCGGCTCGATCCGCATCCCAGCGGCGTTCTGCGGCGTGGTCGGCTTCAAGCCGCCGTTCGGCCGCGTCCCGGTCGACCCGCCCTTCAATCTCGACCAATACTGCCACGACGGGCCGATGGCCCGGACGGTCGCCGACGCAGCGTTGTTCGAGAACGTCATCGCCGGGCCGCACCCGCGCGACATCGTCTCGCTCCGGCCGAAGCTGGAGATCCCGTCGCAGCTCGAAGGCATCCGCGGCCTCCGGGTCGGGCTGTCGGTGAACCTCGGCGACTACCCCGTGGACCCGGACGTGGAACGGGAGGCCCGGACCGCTGCGGCCGCGTTGGGCGACGCCGGGGCGACCGTCGTCGAGGTGGACCCGGGGTTGTCGCACCACGAGGTGACCGAGCTGCTGCTCGCCCACTTCGGCCTGCTCTGGGCGAACGGCCTCGCGAAGGCCGTGGAGGCGCATCCCGACCTGGTCACGCCCTACCTCGTCGCGCTCGTCGAGCGGGGGCGCGCGGCGCTCTCGCGGATCGGCGCTTACGGCGGGCTCGAGCGCGAGGCGGCGGTCCAGCAACGGATCCTGGCCGTCCTCGAGGACGTCGACGTGCTCGTCTGCTCGACCCTCGCGGCGAGCGGCCTGCCAGCCGGCGACGACCTTGTCAGCGGGCCGTTCGAGGTCGGCGGCCGTCTTCACGACTACTTCTTCGACTGGTCGATGACGCCGCCGTTCAACATCGCCAGCCGCTGCCCCGTCCTCGCCGTCCCGTCCGGCTTCGCCGACAACGGCGTCCCCACCGGCGTCCAGATCGTCGGGCGGACCTACGACGACGTGACGGTGTTCCGGGTCGGTGCAGCGCTCGAGCGGGAGCGGCCGTGGCTCGATGTGCCGGCGCGCCGTCCGGTCATCGGCCCGCCGGGGTGAGGCGGAAGGCGGGGCCGCGCCCGAGGCGCTCGGCCGGCGTGCCGTAGCGCAGGATGAGCGCGGCGATCGCCGCGTTCCGTGCGGCGCCCGCGAGCTCGGTCGCGTCGTACCGCGCCGTCCGCTCGCCGATCGTGACGAGCACGGCCGGGGCGGCCACCAGGTTGAGCGCCCAGTCGGCGTCGGGCTCACCGGCGGCGACGAGGAGCGCCCCGTCCGCCTCCTCGACGAAGCCGACCGCGGTCCGTACGGGCCGGCCGGTCAGCCGGCCTCGGGTCTCGACGAGTGCGACCTTGCCCCATGTCGCGAGCTCCTCGGCCATGGCGTCTCGCACGGCAGCGGAGGAATCGGCGGATTCGGGCGAGTCCATCGTGCCAAGATGGTCCCACGATGAGGCCGCGTGCGGTCGTGGGCCCGTCCGGGAGCCGGGAGGAGGACTCGATGGCGACCTATGTCTCGCTGGTCAACTGGACCGAGCAGGGGATCAAGGGCTACCGCGACACGGTGAACCGGGCCAAGGCGGCGGACGGGGCGGCGGCGCGGTTCGGCGGTCGCGTCGTGTCGATCTGGTGGACGATCGGGCCGTACGACATCGTCGCGGTCACCGAGTTCGGCGACGACGAGTCGGCGACGGCCTTCGCGCTCGCGCTCGGCGCGGTCGGCAACGTCCGCACGACGACGATGCGCGCCTTCGGCGCGGACGAGATGTCGGCCATCATCGCCCGGACCGGCTAGGCTCGCGCTCGCTCAGCGGCCTCGCTGCCAGGACTTGCCCTCGGTCGCGACGGCCGGGGCGTAGACGATCTCGGCCGCCTGCATCTCCCGGATCGTGCCAGCGCCGAGGGCGGCCATCGACTGGCGCAGGGCGCCGATGAGGTTCTCGCTGCCGTCCGTCACCCGGGCCGGGCCGAACAGGATCCGCTCGAGCGGACCGGTCGTGCCGACCTTGATCCGGGTGCCGCGCGGCAGGACCGGGGACGGCGCCGCCATGCCCCAGTTGACGCCGCGGCCCGGCGCCTCCTCGGCTCGTGCGAGTGGCGTCCCGAGCATCAGCGCATCGGCACCCGCGGCGATCGCCTTGGCCAGCTCGCCGCCGCGGCGCATTCCGCCGTCGGCCACCACCGGGACCCGGCGGCCGCTGGCCGCCTCGTAGGCGTCGCGGGCGCCGGCCACATCGGCGATGGCGGTGACCTGCGGCACGCCGATGCCGAGGACTTCACGGGTCGTGCACGCCGCCCCCGGGCCCACGCCCACGAAGACGGCGGCCGCCCCCTGCTCCATGAGCTGGTACGCCGCCGCGGCGTTGGTCGTGTTGCCGACCGCGACCGGGATCGGCATGTAGCGGGTGAACTCGGCGAGCGACAGCGGGTCGTAGCCGCGGGCGAGATGGCGGGCCGAGCTGACCTGGCTCTGGACGAGGAACAGGTCGGCTCCATGCTCGGCGCAGAACGGGCCCCAGCGGCGGGCGGCGGCGGGCGTCGCGGCGACCGCCGCCTTCGAGTCGGCGGCGTGGATCTCCGCCAGGCGTCGGGCGACGAGCTCCTCACGGATCGGCGCCTGGTACGCCTCGGCCAGGACCGCCTGGACCTCGTCGTCCGGCGCGCCCGCGATCCGCTCGATCACCGCGGCGGCATCCTCATACCTCGTCTGGACGCCTTCCAGGTTGAGGACCGCGAGGCCGCCGAGGCGCGCGAGCGCCCCCGCGAACGCGGGATCGACGACGGCGTCCATCGCCGACGCGAGGACCGGGATGGTGAGCTCGATGCCGCAGAACGTCTGGCCCAACTCGACGTCCGCCGGTTCGATCGTCTCGGGGCCGGGCGCGAGGGAGACGTCCTCGAAGCCGTAGGTCGGACGGAGCGCGTCGACCTTCGAGCGGAAGGCGAGCGTGGCGCTCGGACGGGTCTGCGTCTGGTCGATCAAGCCGTGCCTCCGGGCGGTGGTTTCGAGTCTACCCGGTCGGGCGAGCCGCCCGCCGCTGCCTCGATCTGGTGGAGCTGCTCCAGGTGCATCAGGTCGTGGACGCCCGCGAACAGCAGCCACTCGCCGCAGCGGAGCCGGCCGACCTGCGGGTGGTCGAGCGGGCAGGGATCCGTCTCATGGCCGACGATCGAGCGAGCGGCCCGCTCGACGATCCGCTGGCTCGCCGCGAGGCGCCGTAGCAGGGAGTCGCGGGTCGCGTCCGGCGGGCCGGCCACGCCGGGAACGACCGGTCCGGCGTCGGCCGGGAAGCGGCCCTGGGCCGCCAGCGAGCCGGCCATCGTGAGACCCGCCCGCGCATCGGCATCGTGGCCGATCGTCTGGGCCACGTTCCAGTCGCCCTCGCCGCCCGGCATCGCGAAGGCGGTCTCCGGCAGCCGCGCGACGACCGCCGCCAACGCACCGGCGACGGCCGCCAGCTGCCCGACGACGCGTTCCGCGCTTCCCTCCCCAGCGCGACGCCGGACCTCGCGGCGGACGCTGATGAAGCGGCCCGCGTCGATCCCGCGGAACGCCGACACGAGGTCGGGCGCGTCGGCCTCCAGGGCGTCGAGCCATTCGGTCGTCATCGCAGCGGCTGCCGAGGTCAACGGCCGATCGACGAGCGCGGACAGTCGGCCGGCCTAGATGCGCTCGAAGCGCTCGACCGGGAGGACGAAGACGGTCGCGCCGCCGACCTCCACCTCCAGCGGGTACGGCATGAAGAACTCGCCCGGCTCCATGATCGGCGGCATCGGGTTGACGACCTGCGTTCGGGACGTGCAGGTCTCGCGGATGATGCCGAGCACGGCGTCGACGGCGTCGTCGTCCGCACCGACGAGGATCGTCGCGTTCGACTGCTTGAGGAAGCCGCCCGAGGAATGAAGCCGCGTCGCGCGATGCTCCTTCTCCAGGAGCGCCTCGACGAGCGACCCGGCGTCCTCGTTGTGGACGACCGCGACGACGAGCTTCATGGGCCGAGGATAGCGCGAGCGTCCAGCGTCCGATGGGCCGACCTCGGGTGTACGATGCGGCCCCGCCAGCGTCCCCGCTCGGAGAGCCCGCCCGTGCCCGACACCGACCCGCCCGCCGCGACCCGCCGCGTCCTCACCGCCGCCGGCGGCGCCCTCGCTCGAACGGAGCGACTCGACGACGGACTGCTCGCCATGCTCGACGCGCTGACGGCGGCCACCGGCGCCGACGGCGGGATCATCGCGGTCGCCGATCCGGACGGGTCGGGCCTCAATGTCGCCGCCGCGATCGGCGTGGACGAGGCCACCACCGGCGCGCTCGTCGCCGCCGCCGGCGACGCGGACCACCCGCTCTCCCGAGCCCTGGCCCGACGGGAGATGACCGATGACGGCGCGTCCATCTATGCGCCGCTCGTGGTCGTGCGCGAGGGCGCTCAGCTCGGCCTCGGCGTCCTCGCCCTCGATGGTCCCGCAGGCGGAGGCTTCGGTCCGGCCGAGCGCGAGCTCATCGCCGCGGCCGCCGATCTCGCCGCCGCCGCCATCGACCGGGCGCGGGTCGCCTCACTCGCGCTGGAGCGCTCGGAGTGGTCCGAGCGCCTCGCCCACGCCGATCCGCTGACCGGGCTCGCCAACTCGCGGACCTTCCATCGCGTCCTCGAGCTCGAGCTCGCGCGCGCCGCGCGCCAGCGTGGCGAGGTGTCCGTCGCCCTGTTCGACGTCGACGGCTTCGGGCGAACGGTCGAGGAGGTCGGCGGCGGCGCCGGGGACGACATCCTGCGCGAGGTCGCGGCGGTCCTCAACGAGTCGATCCGCCTCGTCGACACGGTGGCCCGACTCGACGCCGACGAGTTCGCCCTCGTCGCGCCGGGCGGTGCCGGCACGACCGTCGCGCGGCGCGTGCTCGACGGGATCGGCCGGGTGCCCGGCCTCGCCGCTCGGAGCGTGACCGTATCCGTCGGCGTCGCCCACTTCCCGGCGGACGGCACGACGAGCGACCAGCTCCTGACGTCGGCCGCGCAGGCTCTCGGATCGGCCAAGGCCGGCGGCCCCGCGAGGATCGCAGAGGCGACCGCCGGAGGCTAGCTCAGGCGGGCGGAGCCGTGGCCACGCCGAGCGCGATGATCGGCATCGTCGGAGTCGTGGCGTCGGGCCCGGCTTCCAGCGTGAGCGCGACGATCGCGCCGGCCGCCGCCGGCGTCGCCGACGAGGTGAACGTCCCGGTGCCCGTCGCGTCGACGGCGAAGCCGCCGATGGGCAGCGGGTCTGCGTCTCCAACGATGACCCAGGCTTCGTACACCTGCCCGCCGACCGTCGGGTCGAGGCCGTGCATGGCGAGCACGATCGAGCCGTCCGCCTTCACCGCGGCGAGCCCCCACGGTCCGTCCCCCTCCGGCGCGCCCAGGACCGCCGTCTGGCTGCCCGGCTGGGCGGCGCTGGCGAGGACGTCGACCAGCGCGCGTTCGTAGGCGCGTGCGACGACGACATCGTCCTCCAGGCTCCCGATCCGCGACTGGAGCCCGAGGTTCCAGACGCCGAGGGCGACGATCGCGACGACTGCCGCCGCCTGGAACGCCCAGCCCCACGACAGCTGCAGGCGCGGCCGCGTGGGGCGGGCCGGCGTCGTCACCGCGCGGCGGGCCTCCGGCGCCACTGTACGGCGGGTCTCGAGATCCGCCGCGGCGGCGGCGAGGATGCGAGCTCGCAGCGCGACCGGCGGCTCGACCGGCTCGACGGTCTCGGCGAGATACGGCACCACGGAGCCGAGCTCCGCCGCCTCGCCATGGAGCGCGCAGCCATCGAGGTGCGCACGGACGGCCGCCTCCTCGGCCCGCTCGAGGGCGCCGAGCACGTAGGCCGGCAGGAGCTCGCGAACGTGGTCGCAGGTCATCGGCACGGCGGTCACGGCCCCGCCTCCGACTCGCTGAGCGAGATCGCGCCGGACGGCGCCTCAGCGACCATCGCGCGGCGCATCGCTAGCAGCCCGAGGCGCATCCGGCTCTTCACCGTGCCGAGCGGGGTCGCGGTCCGCTCGGCGATCTCGGTCTGGGTCAGGCCAGCGAAGTAGGCGAGCTCGATCGCCTCGCGCTGGACGTCGGACAGCATGGCCAGGGCCGTCTGGACCGTCGCCGCGTCGAGCCGCCCGGCGACCTCGGCCCAGACATCGGGCAGGATGAGCTGGACGGGCGGCGGCGCCTCGGCTTCCGGCAGCTCCGTCGTCGGCCGTCGGCGCCGGACGGCATCGACCGCACGGTGATGGACGATCGAGAGCAGCCAAGTCTTCACGCTGCCACGCGCGTCCGAATAGCGGTCGGCGTTGCGCCACAGGCCTAGGAAGGCGTCCTGGAGGACGTCCTCGGCGGCGGCGGCGTCGCCGGTGATGCGGAGGGCGATCGAATAGGCCATGGCTCGGTAACGGTCGTACAGCTCCTCGAGGGCGCGCAACTCCCCGGCCGTGACTCGGCGCAGGACCGCCCGGTCGAGGTCGTCGACCGGAGCGCTCGTGCGCGATCGCCCGGAGTCGTCCACGCGACTCACCGCTCCATGCGCAGCGAGGCGGCGTCCGGTTCACCGAGCGCGCCACGCGCGGCGGCGAGCAGGTCCGCGAAGACGTCGTCGGCGTCTCGATCGGCATCGATGACGACCCAGCGACGCGCGTCGGCGGCGGCAAGCTCGAGGAAGCCGGCGCGGACGCGTCGGTGGAACGCCACATCGAACGAGGTCTCGAAGCGAGTATGGTCGTCCGGCGCCTTGCGCCGAAGGCCGGCCTCGGCCGGCAGGTCGAGCAGCAGCGTCAGGTCGGGCATGAGCCCACCGGTCGCGAACTCGATGACCGCTCGCAGGTCGTCGAGCGGCTGGCCGGAGCCGTAGCCCTGGTAGGCGAGCGTCGAATCGGCGAACCGGGCGCAGACGACGATCCGACCCGCCTCGAGCGCCGGGCGGATGACCTCGGCGACGTGCTCGGTGCGGGCGGCGTTGAAGAGCAGGACATCGGCCCGCGGCGAGAGCCGGCCGCCGGGCGCGAGGAGGAGCTCCCGGATCCGCTCACCGAGCGGCGTGCCGCCCGGTTCCCGCCCCAGGACGACGTCATGACCCTCGGCCCGCAGCGCCTCCGCGAGGCGTCGCGCCTGCGACGTCTTGCCGGAACCGTCGGGCCCCTCGAGGGTGATGAAGCGGCCGACGACGCGGGCGTCTCCGGGAGGGCGCATCCGACGAGTGTAGCGGCGGTCATCCGGGGGACCATGCGCGGCGTACCCTCCGGCGTGATGGGTCTCCGTCGCTCCGTTCGGCCGCGCATCGTCGCGCCGGCCATGCTGGCCCTCGCGGCGATCGCCATCCTCGGCCCGGCCGCCATCGCGGCGCACCCGCTCGGGAACTTCACGATCAACCACTACGCGGGCCTGCGCATCTCGTCCGAGGAGGTGGCGCTCGACGTCGTCATCGACCAGGCGGAGATCCCCGCCTTCGGCGAGCGGCGTCGTCTCGATGCGAACGGCGACGGGGACGTTTCCGAGGCGGAAGCGGCCGCCGCCCGGGCCGAGGAGTGCGCCTCGCTCGCACGGTCCCTCACGCTCACGATCGACGGCGCGACGGTCGGGCCGCGGCTCGAGGCGGCGGGTCTGTCCTTCCCGCCGGGCGCCGGCGGCGTGCCGACGATGCGCCTCGTCTGCGAGTACGTGGCGCCGGTCCCCGGCGGCGTGGCGCACGAGACGACCGTCGCCTTCGCCGACGCTTCGTACGCGGAGCGCCTCGGCTGGCGGGAGATCGTGGTCCGCGGCGACGGCGTGACGATCGGCCCGGCGGCCGGCTCGCCGATACCACCGACGTCCGACGCCTCTGCCAGGCTGACGGCGTACCCGGCCGACCTGCTCAGCCAGCCGCTCGACATCCGCGCGGCCGCGGTCGTCGTGACGCCCGGCGGCCCGTCACTGGCGCCGTTCGTCGCCCCCGATGCGGCCCCCCTGGACTCCCTGCCTCTGCCCGGTGGAACGCCCGCGCCGGGGGAGGTGCCGGGCGGAGTCGGCGGCGAGATCCCCGACATCTTTGTGGCCGCCGAGCTGACGCCGATCGTCATCGTCGCGTCGATCCTCGTCGCGGCCGGGCTCGGCGCCGGCCACGCCCTGACGCCGGGCCACGGCAAGACGCTGGTGGCCGCCTACCTCGTCGGGACGCGCGGCACGGTCCGGCACGCGCTCCTTCTCGGGCTGTCGGTGACCGTGTCGCACACGCTCGGGATCCTCGCCCTCGCCCTCCTCGTGACGGGCGCAGAGAGCATCCTCCCGCCGGACGCCGTCGTGCGCACGGTGCCGCTGCTGGCCGCCCTCGGCTTCGTCGCCATCGGCGCCTGGATGGTCGGCTCGGAGGTCCGCCGCCGGATGGCCGTACGGAGCCTCGCGCTCGCCCACGCACGGGCTCACGCGGACGGCCACGACCACGGCCACGACCACGGCCACGACCCTCACCCACCCGAGCCGGAGCACAGCCACGGCGGGGTCCGTCACACGCACGTCACGCCGGCCGGCGCGACGATCACCTGGCGCAGCCTGTTCGCCCTCGGCCTGGCCGGCGGCATCATCCCGTCGACGAACGCGCTGATCATCCTGCTGGGTGCCCTCGTCGCCGGTCGCGCCGCCTTCGGCGTCGTCCTCGTCATCGCCTTCGGCATCGGGATGGCGCTTGTCCTCGGTGGCCTCGGTGTCGGCCTCGTCCTCGTCCGCGGGCGGCTCGACCGGCTGCCGTCGACATCCGCCCTCGGACGTCTCACGACCGCCGCGCCGCTGGTCGCTTCGGTCGTCGTCCTCGGCGTCGGCCTGTGGCTGACCGCCCAGGCGATCGGCGGCCTGCCGACCGGCTGACCCGCCGCGGGGCGGCGACGCGCGACCGCCTCTGTTACCCTCGCGCTCCCGCCATGCGAGACCTGACCGACCGCGCGCTCGACACGGCCGCCCGGCTCGGCGCGAGCTATGCCGACGTCCGGATCGTGCGTCGCCTCGAGGAGTCGATCTCGATCAAGACCGGCCGTCTCGAAGGCGTCGCGACCGGCGACAACGAGGGCTTCGGCATCCGCGTCCTCGTCGACGGCGCCTGGGGCTTCGCGTCGTCCCATCGGCTCGAGCTCGCCGAGGCCGATGCCGTGGCGGCTGCCGCGGTCCGGATCGCGCGTGCCTCAGCCACTGCGATCCGGCATCCGATCCGGCTGGACGACCGGCCGCCGGCCCACGGCCGCCACGAAACGCCGGTCGTCGAGGACCCGTTCGCCGTCCCGCTGGAGCGCAAGATCGGCGACCTGATGGCCGCCGACCGCATCGCCGTCGCGGTCCGCGGCATCGCGTTCACCGAATCGATGTACGCCGCGCAACGGGAGACGAAGACGTTCGCGGCGTCGGACGGCAGCTACACCGAGCAAGTGACGACCCATGTCGGTGCATCTGTCGAGGCGAACGCGGTGGAGGGCGACGAGCACCAGCGGCGCAGCTACCCCGACGCCGGCGGCGGCTTCAACGCCGCCGGCTACGAGCACATCCGCGGCCTCGACCTGGCCGGCCACGCCGAGGCCTACGCCGAGGAGGCGGTCGCGCTGCTGTCCGCCCCCCAGTGCCCTGCCGGCCGGCGGACGATCATCCTCGACCCGTCGCAGCTGTACATGCAGGTCCACGAGAGCTGCGGGCACCCGACCGAGCTGGATCGCGTGTTCGGCACGGAGGCGTCCTACGCAGGCACGAGCTTCCTGACCACCGACAAGCTCGCCGACGGCTTCCGCTACGGCTCCGACATCGTCACGATCGTCGCCGACGCCACGGCGCCGCGTGGGTTGGGCACCTTCGGCTGGGATGACGAGGGCGTCGCTGCGGGGGCCGTCGACCTCGTCCGGGACGGCATCTTCGTCGGCTACCTGTCGTCGCGCGAGACGGCGCCGCGGATCGGACGCCGCTCGGGAGGGGCGATGCGGGCCGACGGTTGGAATCGCATCCCGCTCATCCGGATGACGAACATCAACCTGCTGCCGGTCCCGGGTCGGAGCCTCGACGAGATCGTCGCCGACACGGATGACGGGCTGTACCTCGCCTCGAACCGGAGCTGGTCGATCGACGATCGACGGCTGAACTTCCAGTTCGCCACGGAGGTCGCTTACGAGGTCAAGGCCGGTCGGAAGGGTCGTCTGCTGAAGAACCCGACGTATACCGGCATCACCCACGAATTCTGGCGCTCGTGCGATGCCGTGGCCGACGAGCGCAGCTACGTGATGCTGGGCACTCCGAACTGCGGCAAGGGCGAGCCGGGCCAGGCCGGACACGTCGGCCATGCGGTCTCGGGGGCGCGGTTCCAGGACGTCCAGGTCGGGGTCGGCAAGTGGTGATCGACGTCGGCCGGCACGGGTCGGAGGGCCTGACGCTGGCGCAGGCGACGCTCGATCGCGCGCTCGCGGCGGGCGCGACGGAGGCGGAGGTGCTGGTGACCGCGGAGGACGCCGCCCTCACCCGATTCGCGAATAGCGAGATCCACCAGAACGTCGCCGAGTCGAACGTCGGCGTGAACCTCCGCTTCGTGGTCGGCCGGCGCGTCGCCGTCGCAGCCACCGGTCGGACGGACGAAGACGGCCTGCGCGCGCTCGTCGAGCGGGCCGCCGCCATCGTCGCCAATGTCGATGAGCTCGCCGACTGGGGCGGTCTTCCGGAGCCGGTGCCGGGCGCCGCGGTCCAGCGGCCGGGCTCATTCGTGGCCGCGACCGCGGAGGCGACGCCGGAAGCCCGCGCGGAAGGCGTGCGGGCCGCCATCGCCGCGGCCGACGAGGTCGGCGTGATGGCCTACGGTTCGTTCAGGACGGCCGCGGAAACCGTGGCCGTCGCGAACTCGCGGGGCATCGCCGTCGCCGAACGGCGCTCGATCGCGCATCTCATCACCGTCCACATGTCGCCCGATGGCGGCTCCGGCTATGCCGAGACGGCATCGGCGGACGTCGCCTTGATCGACGCCGCGGGCGTCGGCCGCGAGGCCGCCGCGAAGGCGCGGGCGAGCGATCGCGCGGTCGCGATCGAGGCGGGCGAGTACCCCGTCGTGCTCGAGGAATACGCCGTCGTCGACCTGGCCGACGCGCTCGGCTACCTCGGCTTTTCGGCGACGGCCGTCCGGGAGGGCCGCTCGTTCTACGAACCGGGCAAGCGGATCGGCTCCGAGCTGGTGACGATCGCCGACGATGCGGCCGATCCGGCCGGCCTGCCGGCCGGCTTCGATTACGAGGGCGTCGCGAAGGAGCCGGTCGTGCTCGTCGATCGCGGCGTCTGCGGCGGCCTGCTGTTCGACGCCCAGTCGGCGGCGCGGGCCGGACGGCGCTCGACCGGCCACGCCTATCCGGCGCCGAATCCGTACGGACCGCTGCCGGCCAACCTCGTCATCACGGCCGGCTCGACGCCGCGCGAGGCGCTCGTCGGCGGGCTGGAGCGGGGGCTCCTCGTGACCCGCTTCTGGTACACGAACACGGTGCACCCGAAGCTCGCGATCGTCACCGGCATGACGCGCGACGGCACGTTCCTCGTGGAGGGCGGCCGGATCGTCGGCCCGGTGCGGAACCTGCGCTTCACCCAGTCGTATCTCGACGCGCTCGCGGGCGTCTCCGCGGTGGCGAGGGAGCGGCGCACGATCGTCGGCGGCTTCGGCCCGGCCGTCGTGCCGGCGCTGCGCATCGATGGCTGGACATTCACCGGCACGACCGAGCACTGAGTCCGCCGGTGCTCTGTCAATCTACCGTCATGCGGTAGACTTCTACCATGAGCCTGAACATCAAGAACGTCGAGACCAACCGACTCATCCGGGAGCTCGCCGACCTCACGGGGGAGTCCATGACCGGTGCGGTGACGGAAGCCGTGCGCGAACGGCTCGAGCGCATCAGACGCACGGAGGACCGGCCAGGGATGGCCGAGCGCATCCACGCGATCGCGGCAGACATGCGCGCTCGGCTCCCTGACGACTTCTTCGACAGCGACCATGACGAGCTGTTGTACGACGAAGATGGGTTGCCGAGGTGATCGTCGACACGTCTGCGCTCGTTGCGATCCTGACGCTGGAGCCGGACGGCCGGCTCTACGAAGCGGCGCTGGAAGCCTCGCCGGTCAACCGGATCTCCGCCGCGACGTACGTCGAAGTCTCGCTCGTCATCGACCGCGCCCGAGATGCGTTGGTCAGTCGGCGTCTGGACGAGATCCTGGCCGAAGGCGAGGTCATCATCGAGCCGGTCACCGCGTCCCAGGCCCGGATCGCCCGGGACGCCTACCGCGACTTCGGCAAGGGCAGCGGCCACAGGGCGGGCCTCAACTTCGGCGATTGCTTCGCCTACGCCCTCGCTCGGGAGTTGGGTGAGCCTTTGCTCTTCAAGGGCGACGACTTCGGTCACACGGACATCCCGTTCATCGGCCGGCCGGCCGAGCGACGGCGTCTGAGCGAGCTGTTCGCGTCCTACACCTGATCTCGACGACGCCTACTCCGGGCCCAGGTCGTAGCCCATCGCCCGCGGGAGCCGGCTGAGCGCCCGGGAGCGGCCAGGGCGGGTGTCGCCCGTCGTCGTCATGCTGCTCCTTGGCGACGATCGCCTCGCGGATGACGCGGGCGCAGCTCCGCCGTCGGCTCGGGCGTCACGCTCGAGGTTCGAGTACGCGGCACGAACGCTCCATGCGGAGCGCCCGCCCGATCGCGTGACGGTTCCGGGCGACGAACGCGTAGCCGAGGCCCACCAGCCACGCGATCGCTGGAAAGCCGCCGAGGCGGGCGGCGGCGGCGCCGCCTGGCAGTCGACCGATGATCGCCGTCAGGGCGGCGCCGCCCGCCCGGATCTGGCCGCTCGTCTCGTCGACGACATGGAGCTCGCCATGCAGGTCATGGCCGGCGGCGACACTGGAGAGCAACGGTCTCCCCGGATCCCTCGCGGCCTGGAGCGGGACGAGCTCGAGGCGCCCGGCGCGATCGCGGCGGCGGAGCCAGGCGGCGGTCGCGGCGCAGATGCCGCAGTCGGCATCGAACAGTACGACGAGCCGCCCTGGCTGCATGTCAGACGCTGGAGCTCGGCGGCCCGGTCTGCTCGCGCGCGATCGCCCGGCGCAGGAGCGCGTTGACAGCCTCGCCGCCGACGAGCGGCCCGCCCCCGAGGTCCCAGTCCGCGGGGACCATGAGGAACGGGCGTGTCTGCGGTCCGCCGAGGCCGCCGTGGCAGCCGATCAGCTTCTCGAATGAGGCGACCTCCTCCGTGTCCGGGTCGTAGCGGCTGTTGACCAGGAGGTCGCCGACGTCGGCCATGCCGTCGAGCCGCCGCAGGTCGTCGGCGGCATCCGGTCCGAAGATCGCGAGCGGGTCGCCACCGGCGATGGCGGCCCCGATGGCGCTGGCCTCACCGGCGCCGTCGTCGAGCGAACGGATGCCTGCGTCCCCGAAGACGAGCGGTCCGTGCTCGGCGGACCGGACCATGACGAACCCGACGCCCGGATGCGCTGCAAGGCGCGCGACGAGGCCGGGATGGGCCGCCTCGACATCCTCGAGCGACGCCCGCCCGGCAAGGGCGGTGAAGTAGACGAGGGCGAGGTTTCCGCTGGCGCAGACGACGAGCCCGGGGGGGGCGGCGTCCTCCGCCCCGGCCGCCGAGGCGCGCTCGGCGGCAGCCGGCCCGATCTCCACGACGCCGTCGCGCGTCCGCCGCCTGAGCGAGCCTCGGGCGATGCCTCCGGCGACCCCCGGCGTCCTGACGAGCGACGTCAGGAAGGCGTTGAGGTGCCCGTAGCCCTCGGCGTCGTCCATCGCCGCACTCACCGACGCGTCGCCCCTCATCAGCCGCCGGACGAGGTCCTCGAGCCCCTCGCCGTAGCGCCCGCGGAACGTCTCGCCGACGCTCTGGCCGTGGTCGGAAAGCAGGACGAAGCGGTACGGGCGGGGGGCGCCATCCGCGCCGCGGACGAGGACCCGGACCTGGCGATCGACCGACTCCAGCTCGCGCATCGCCTCTCCGCGCTCCGGCGCCGCGTGATGGGCGATCTCGTCGTAGTTCAGCAGGTCGACGTAGATGACCGGGGAGCCGCGCTGCATGTCGTCGACCACGGCCGTCGTGGCCAGGTCGCGCAGGATGATGCTCGACACGGCGCGAAGGATCGGAAAGGCCCCGCCGCGATGCATCCGCGGGCGGATGTCGCGGATCCGCTCGCGGCGGGCCTGGTACCACTCGAGGAGCACCATGCCGACCGACAGGACGAGCCCGCGGATGACGTTGTATGGGTTGACGAGGTAGCTGAAGAACTCGGTCGAGGCGCGCCCGCCGACGAGCAATCCAGGTCCGACCTCGAGGGTGCTCGCCGTCAGGACGCTCCGGTCGGCCCCGCCGCTGAACAGGTTGGAGACACTCGTGCCGCCCGGCAGCAGGTCGGCGCCGTGGCCCGCGGCACGGCGCTCCATCGCCGCCGCATCGGCCGGCGCGTTCGACACGCGGAGCCGGCCGGCGGCCTTGTCGTACCAGCGGAAGGCCGGGATGTCGCCCGAGTCGCCGTGCAGGATGCCCGCCTGGCTGGCCGACGTCATCGACGGCGCTCGACAGCGCCATTCGACGAGACGGTGCGAGCCGGAGCGGATGAGGCCGGCGACGAACGGCATCCGACCCGTTCGGATCGCCGTCCGCAGGATCGGCGCCGCCAAGCCGTCGACCTGGACGATGACGATGCCCGGCGTGTCACGCTCGTCGACGAGCCCGCGGTCGCGCGCCAGCCGCTTCAGCAGGTGGCCGTAGAACGAGTCCTCGTCGTCGAGGCTGAGGAGCCACGAGACGGCGGTGTTACCGACCGCTACGAGCGTCGCCGCGAAGAACGCTGGCAGGAAGCCCTCGAGCTCGACCCCCGGGACGAGGCCGTCCGCGAGCCTCAGCGCGACGGCGTTGAGGACGAACGTCAGCAGGAACGCCACCGCGCCGAGCCCGCGTGCCGCGAACAGCAGCAGCGGCCGGACGAACACCGACACGACGGCGGCGAGGATCGTCACCGCGAACGCCGCCGGCCACGAGGCGACCGCGATCCCCGGCAGCGGCGCGGCCAGCAGGTAGAGCGACGTCGCGTCCAACCCGTTCACCAGCAGCACGCGTCGGACGAGACGAGCACGCCCGCCGGGGAAGGCGAGAGCGACGCGAAGCGGCCCGAGGACGAGGTCCGAGATCCGACGTCGGAGCGAGGCCGGCGCCTCCGGTCGAAGCCGGGCCCGCGGCCCCGGTCGACCGGTCATCGCAGGTCCACCTCGTCACCCACCGATGTCGGGCGGACGACGATGTCGGGAGCGAGCTCGGCGGCCGCCCGGACGAGCTCGCCCGGCGGGGCGGACAGCCGACCGCCGCGGAGCCAGGCGAAGCCGGTCGGCCAGTATGTGCCCCAGTGGATCGGCACCGCGATGCGGAGCCCGCCGAGCGCCGCCGCCCGCGCCGCGTCGGACGGGTCGAGGTGATCGCGGCGGCGCAGCGTCGGACCCCAGCCCCAGACCGGCAGGAGGCCGACGCGCGCCCGGCCGGCGAGGTCGGCCATCGCCGGGTGCAGGCCGGTGTCGCCGGCGAACCAGACGCTGTCGGCGCCCTCCAGCAGGTAGCCGAGGGCGGGCGCCGCCGGTCCACCGCCGGGTCGCCTGCCGCCGTGGCGCGCGGCGACCGCCTCCACGCTGACCGACCCGATCCGGGTCCGCTCCCCGGACGCGAGCCCGACGACGTCGGCGAAGCCGCGATCTCGCAGCCATGCCTCCGCCCCGCTCGGCACGACGATCCGCGTCGCCGGCGGAAGGGCGGCCAGCGACGCGAGGTCGAGATGGTCATGGTGCAGGTGCGAGATGAGGATGGCGTCCACGCCGTCGGCGGCGCCGGCCGGCGGCGGCCCGGCGACGCGGCCCAGCGGCCCGAGCCTCGGTCGAAGTGCGGGATCCGTCAGGAACGTGACGCCGTCGAGCTCGATCCGCAGCGTCGCGTGGCCGAGGTAGCGGATGGCCAACGGAGTCCCGGCCACCTTCGCCTCAGCTCCCGGCGACGCAGAACTCGTTGCCCTCCGGATCGGCGACGCGGGTCCAGCGAATCTCGCCGAGCGAGTGCTCCTCGAGAGCGGTCGCGCCGAGCGCGACGAGCCGCGCCACCTCGGCGACCCGGTCGGCTGCCTCGAAGTCGATGTGGACGCGGTTCTTGACGACCTTCCGCTCGGGGACCTTCTGGAAGATGACCGGCAGCCGGCCGTCGCGCTCCGGCGGCTTGATGCCGGCGAACTGGCCGTGCGGCGGGAACCACTCGACGTAGCCGAGGGCGGCGAACCAGAAGGCGATGAGCGGCTCGAACTCGCCGCAGTCGATGACGACGGCGTGCATCGCGAGCGATGGGCGCGCCCGGTCAGCCACCGCTGGTCACCTCCAGCTCGAGCGTGCCGCGTCTGGGTACAGCCGCACCCGCCGGTAGGGCTCACGGCCACGCGACCGGGACACCAGGTTGGCCCGCTCCGCCATCTGGTGCTGCAGGCGCCGGATGTAGGCGTTCTGCGGCGACAGCTCGACCGCCTCGGCGCTGCTCAGGACCATCCCGATCGCCTCCTCGGCCTCGCGCATCGCCGCCTCGCGCGGGTCCACTTCCAGCGCGAAGATCGACGTCAACGATGCCTGCATCTGGATGACGGTGTTCGCCTTCAGGACGTAGACCGGGATCGTTCGTTCCTCTGCCTCGCGGATCGCCGGCGGCTTCTGGCGGTAGGCGGACCGGAGGGTCATCACGACGTCCGCCTCATCCACGTCGCGGGCCACGATGACCGGCAGCTGCAGCTCGCGGATGGCGAGCTCGAGGCGCTTGCGGCTGACGCCGTGGGCGAGCACCCGGAGCGTCGGCAGCGACCCGGCGTCGCTGCCCCGCAGCTCGCTGCCCGGCGTCGCCGCCTCGCGCCGCTCACGATCGGCGACGGATTCGTCGTCCGCCTCGAGGTCGGACGCCTTCACCGGGCCGGTGCCCTCGTCCGCCTTCAGCTCGCCGATCGCCTTGGCCGCCGAGACACGCCACGCCTGCTGGCGATGAAGCTCGCGCGAATCGCGAGCGCGCGGCTCGGCTGGCGGCGCGGTCCCACGCTCGAGCGGACCCCGATCCGCGATGTCGCCGGTCACGAACGGCGGAACGGTGACGATGCCGGGCGGCTCGCCCCGGATGCGACCGCCTTCGGCGCCGCGGCCCGGTCGCCACGAACCGGACGCCCCCGGCCGGTAGCCGGGACGCCACGCCGGTTCCACGCGCCACGACGAGCCGGCGCCCACCAGCCCGGCGAACCGCTCGCTGCCGAGCTGCTCGCGCGGCGACGGCCGCGGCCGCGCCTGCGATCGATGGACGCCTTCCTCATCACGCCAGCGCTGCTCCGCCGAGACGGGGTCGCCCCGGAGCATGGCGTCCACCGTCTCGGCGACATCGCCGTGGACGAGGACGCGGTCGCGATCCTGGATCTCGATGACGACGTCGAACGTCGGCGGAGCCTTGCGCTCGAGGACGCTCTTCTGGGTCCGCCGGCGGCGCGCCTCCTCGTCGCCCAGGGTCACGCTCTGGATGCCGCCGATGAGGTCGGACAGCGTCGGATTGAGCATGAGGTTGTCGAGCGTGTTGCCGTGCGCCGTGCCGATGAGCTGGACGCCGCGCTCCGCGATCGTGCGCGCCGCCTGCGCCTCGAGCTCGGTGCCGATCTCGTCGATGACGATGACCTGCGGCATGTGGTTCTCGACCGCCTCGATCATCACCTCGTGCTGCATCGACGGCGTGCGGACCTGCATCCGGCGGGCCTTGCCGATCGCCGGATGGGGGATGTCGCCGTCGCCGGCGATCTCGTTCGACGTGTCGACGACGACGACGCGCTTGCCGAGGTCGTCGGCCAGGACCCGGGCCGCCTCGCGCAGCATCGTCGTCTTGCCGATCCCCGGCCGGCCCATGATGAGGATCGACTTCCCGGTCTCGACGAAGTCGGCGATGATCTCGATCGTGCCGTAGACGGCGCGCCCGATCCGGCACGTCAGGCCGACGATCTTCCCGCTGCGGTTCCGGATCGCGCTGATGCGATGGAGCGTCCGCTCGATGCCGGCTCGGTTGTCGTCGCCGAACGTCCCGATGTGTTCGACGACGTAGCCGATGTCCGAATCGTCGATCTCGCGCTCGAGGAGCGTCGTCTCGCCGTCCGGGAAGCGCGCCTCCGGTGGCCGGCCGAGATCGAGGACGACCTCGATGACCTCCTCCACGTTCGGCAGGCGGTGGACGGCGGCGACGATCTCCGGAGGCAGCGCGCTGAGCAGCGCGTCGAGGTCGTCGATCGTCTCGCGGCGTGCGTCGGGTCCCACGGGCTGACCTCCGCTAGCGGACGCCGGCCGGCACGAGCGCCGGCTCTGCGATCCGGACGAGGGTTTCCTTCATCAGCAGCGTGACGTTGGCGATGGCATCGAAGCCGGCGGCCTCGATCCGCCGGTCGACCGGCGACTCGTACGTCCGCACCGGGGCGATGATGCCGCGTTCCGGGCGCGCGTCGCCGGACGGGCGACCGGCCCGTGCGGCGACGACGCCGAGGCCGAACTCGACGAGCGACGTCGCATCGACGCCCGGGCGGACGAGCACGCGGATGTAGTGCGGCTGCTCTTCGCGGGCCAGCCCGAGCTGGACGAGGCCGTCGAGACCCGGACCGGAGCCGGACTCGAGGACGTAGCCCTCGATGTCGGCGAAGCGGAGGATCGGCGCGAGCGAGGAGCGCGGCACCCGCCACTGGCTGCCCTGGCGCTCCCAGTCGGGGATCCGGAATGCCTCCAGCCTGCGGACCGGCGCCGGCGTGGCGGACTCGTAGAGGCTCATCAGCGCCGCCGCGTCCGCCGGGCGAGCACCGCGGATGCCGGCCTCCAGGGCCCGCGAATCCGACCACGTCTCTGGTAGCGAACCCGGCGGCCGGTATAGCACGACCTCCTGGCCATAACGCGCGAAGCCGGCCTGCATGAACAGCTCGACGTTGTCGTGGACGTCGGAGCAGGCGACGTGGAACCTGGTGGCACCGCGGCGGGCGCCCTCCCGCAGCACCTGGCCGACGAGCCGGAAGCGGACGTCGCCGGCTGCCGGCGAGGCGATCGCGTCGAGCTCGACGACCGTCCAGTCGTCACGCCAGTTCTCACGCTCGACGCGGACGAGCCCGGCGACGTGGCCCGCGTCCTCGTAGACGTACAGCAGGTCATGCGGCCGGAACGCCGCCAGTGGCAGCCGGAACAGGCTGAACATGCCGATCGACGGGCTGCTCACCGGCAGGCCCAGGGTCCGCGCATCGCTGCCGTCCGACTGGCACAGCCGGGACAGCTCGCCGAGCGCGGCGAGGTCCGTGATCCTGGCGGCCCGGACCTTGCCGGCCGCCCGTTGCGGACGCATGCCGATCATCGCCCGCCTCCGCTTCGGCCCGCCGTCCGGCGCGTCGGGTGCGGCCGCCGACCCGCGCCCTCGCCCGGGTCGTCGTGCTCGGACGCCATGGCCGCGATGAGCCGATGGAAGCGCGTCTCCCCGGCGAGCTCGGGGTGGAACGCCGTCGCGATGACGTTCCGCTGGCGGACCGCCACGATCCGGCCGTCATCGAGCCGGGCGAGGACGTCCACGCCCGGTCCGACGCGCTCGACGACCGGCGCCCGGATGAACACGCCGTGCACGGGCGTGTCGCCGAGCACCGGGACCTCGAGGTCCGCCTCGAACGAGTCGAGCTGGCGGCCGAAGGCGTTCCGGGTGACGGTCACGTCGAGCAGCGGGAGCGGCGACGCCTCGCCGCCGTCGACCTCGCGTGACAGCAGGATCATCCCGGCGCACGTGCCGAACACGGGAGCGCCCCGCTCGGCGAGGTCGAGGATCGGTCGGCGCAACCCCCAGCGTTCGATGAGCCGGCGCTGGGCGGTCGACTCGCCGCCCGGCAGGATGAGCCCACTGATGCCCTCGAGATCCGCCGGCAGGCGCACCTCCACGCCCCCCACGCCGATCGACGCAAGGGTGCGGATGTGCTCCGCGTAGGCACCCTGGACCGCCAGGACCCCGATCCTCATCGTTCCGGTCCCGTCATCGGCCCGACTCCGCCGTCACCGGCGCGCCGGCCGGGCTACCAGCCGCGGACCGCGAGGCGCTCGGCCTCCGGGATCTGCTCGAGCGCGAGGCCGCGCATCGGCGCTCCGAGGCCGCGGCTGACCTCGGCGAGGATCTTCGGATCGTCGAAGTGGGTCGTCGCCTGGACGATCGCGTTCGCCATCCGGGCCGGGTCCTCGCTCTTGAAGATGCCCGAGCCGACGAACACGCCCTCGGCGCCGAGCTGCATGACGAGCGCCGCGTCGGCCGGGGTGCTGATGCCGCCGGCGACGAAGTTGACGACCGGCAGCCGGCCATCCTTCGCGACCTGCTTCACGAGCTCATACGGCGCGGCCAGTTCCTTGGCGGCCACGAACAGCTCGTCCTCGCGCATGCTCTGCAGCCGCCGGATATCGGCGAGCACGGTCCGCAGCTGGTGAACGGCCTCGACGATGTTGCCGGTGCCCGCCTCACCCTTCGTGCGGATCATCGCCGCGCCCTCGTTGATCCGACGGAGCGCCTCGCCGAGGTTCCGGCAGCCGCACACGAACGGGATCTTGAAGGCGTGCTTGTCGATGTGGTTCGTCTCGTCGGCCGGCGTCAGGACCTCCGACTCGTCGACGTAGTCGACGCCGAGCGCTTCGAGGATCTGAGCCTCGACGAAGTGGCCGATGCGGGCCTTCGCCATGACCGGGATGGTCACGGCGCTCATGATCTCCTCGATCATCGTCGGGTCGCTCATCCGGGCGACCCCGCCCGTCGCCCTGATGTCAGCCGGGACGCGCTCGAGCGCCATCACGGCGACGGCGCCGGCCTTCTCGGCGATGCGGGCGTGTTCGGCGCTGACGACGTCCATGATGACGCCGCCCTTGAGCATCTGGGCGAGACCCTTCTTGGTCGCCCAGGTGGACGTCTCGACGGTCATGTGGAGCAGCTTCCTCGATGGGCTCGCGGCGGTCCGCCGGCCTGGCTGGCCCCGGGGTCCTCGCCCGTTCGAGTCGGCGCGGGGGACCGTTCGCCGCCCGATTATCGCACGCGCGTTCGCGGGCGCCCGCGAGCCCGCTTCGGTAACGGTCCGGCCGCGTTCGCGTCGTCGAGTCGTCGGGATCCCGAATCCGCCGCAGGCGGTGGGCTCCGGAAGGACGAGAGGGAAATGTCATGCGCAAGTTGATGGTCGTCGCGCTCGCGGCATTGCTGGCGGTCGTCGTGGCCGGCCCGGTCGCCGCCGGCGCGAACGTGTCGAACACGAGCGGCTCCGCACTGGCCGCGGAGGGCTCCTGGTACACGGACGGCCCCGATGGCTACGCGTTCGGCTACGTTTCTGCCTGGCAGGAGCAGGGCGCCTCAGCGGCGTTCATCCAGTTCTACTCCGATGCGGGGGCGAAGGTCGACTGCACGCCCGCCGATCCCACCGACGACGCCTACGGCTTCGTCGGCTCGTATCGGTTCGGCTACGGCACGGGCACGCTCGCCGTCGGCCGCGGCTATGGGTCGGCGGCGGCCTCGGGCAGCGTCGATATCTATGGCGCCGATATCGATGACTGCGCCGGCACCTGGTTGGACGTCTACGAGCCGGGTGCCCCGGTCTCGTTCGACCTGACCGCCACTGGCCCGAAGGTCATGGCGCGCGGCACCTGGTCCTTCCACATCCCTTCGCAGTTCAACAGCCATTCGTCGTACAGCAGCACGTACCGGATCGCATCCGGCACTGCCACGATCGGCGACGGTGAGCTGACGACGATCGACGGCGCGATCGGCAAGGTGAGCTGGCGCGACCACTCGAACGGCTGATCGACCCAGTCCGCCGCTTCGTGACCCCGGGCCCGACGGGTCCCGGGGTCGCAGCTTGTCCGGGATCGCAGCGTCTCGGCGTCGTTGGACGTCTAGCGCGAGACGGTCCGGACGACCCCCGACATGAGCTTCGTTGCCCGGCGTGCCGCCCCGGGTGAGAGGCGGCTCACCGCGTCAAGGAGCTCCAGGACGTCGAGGTCATCGAGTCCGTCGAGCAGTCGGAAGAGCCGCAGGACGGTGTCGTCCGGCACGCGGCCGAGCAGCCCGAGTGCCCGCTCCAGCTCACGGGGCTCGAGGCGCGGCACCAGGCCGACCGCCCGGTCGAACAGGCGCACGAAGGTCAGGAACGCGGCCAGCCACTCGGCCAGCCCGCGCAGGTCCTGATCGTCCGGCCGCGACGCCGACGCCGCGGCCGCCTCGCGGGCCGTCGCCTCGATCGTGGTGATGACCGGATCGCCCTCGCGGACCTTGCGCTCGGCGATGACCCGGCCGAACCAGCGCCAGTGGTCCCCGACCGCCCGGAATGCGGTGCCGGTCGGGCCGCGGCGTCCGACCCGCCGCTGCACCTCGACCCGCTCGACGATGCCCCACGTCTCCGCCTCGGCCAGCGCGAGACTGGCCGCGCGGTGCGACAGGCCGAGCGCCTCGCGGACCTCGCGCTCGGTCAGCGGCTCCTGGCGGGCCATGAGGTAGGCGTGGACCCGGGCGATCGCCGGCGCGACCCCCCAGGCGGCGCCCATCTCGCCCCATGCCTCGGCGAGCCGGAGGCGGATGGATTCCGCGACCGGCGAGGCCTCGCTGGCGGGGCCGGCGGCCGTGGCGGCGGAGAGGCCCGCGGCGTCGCCCGAGGCGCCACTCGACGTGGCCCGCGACTTGACACCTTCGTCGTCCGTCATAACCTGCTAGCCAACGGTAGCACATAGGAGAGTCCCGTGAAGGGCTCGGCACTGCGCATCAAGGACCCGGCCCGCGTCCTCGGTCTCGCAGCCGCAGGCGCGACCGTTGCGATCTCGATGGTCATCGCGTGGGCCGGCAGCCGATCGGATGGCGACGTCGCTCCGCCGCCGTGGCTGTCGAGGAGCCTCCTGCTAGCCGTGCTGCTCTGCACGCCGGCGGTCTCCGGGTTCATCGGCGCGTGGCGCCGCGATCGCGCGCTGCTCGTCGGGGCTGCCGTCGGGACGCTCATCTGGATCCCGCTCTCGTTCGCGGCCATCCCGTTCGCGATCCCTGCCATCTTGTTCCTCGGAGCGGCCTTCGGCTCCGCGTCTCGCAGCCGCTGGCAGACGTGGCTCATCGCTCTGGCGATCGCCGCGCTCGGGGCCGCCGCGATGGTCGGCCTGGTCATGACGTCGGAACAGCGATGCTGGGTCGCCTACCCCGGTGCGGCGGGCCTCATCTACAAGGACGCAAGCGAGGCCGAGACGCAGCAGCCGAAGGGCGGCCCTGGGCAGCCGATCGCCAACGGCTGCGACGACGGAGTGGTGACGCTGCGTGGCGTCGGCCTCGCCGCCGTCCTTGCCATCGGTGCCGTCGCACTGGCCGTCGCTGCGCCGCGACCGCGATCGCCGAGCCTCGCCTGACGCATCCGGACGACCTGCCCGAGCCCTGCCTGGCAATTTCCTATCAGAAGTCGCGGTCCGCGACGTTAGACAGGCTGACGGCCCGCCGGAGCAGCGCCAGCGGTCGCCCGGAGGGCCGCGAACGGCGCGTCCACGTTCGCCCAGCGAGAGCGAAGTGGCGATTCGCAGCTGAACCCGACCTCGCCCGCCGCTCGATCCGCGCTACCGTCGTCCACGGCGACTTCTGATAGGAAACCCGCCCGCGGAAGCCGCCGCCGCCGCGAGTCGCCATCTCGCGGCACCGCCCCGGACCGCATCGACGCCAGGCCCAAGGCTACCTGGGCAGGGTGACGAACAGCGCGTGGAACAACGGGTCAGCCGGGTCGATGGCGACCTCGCAGCTGGAGAACGTGACCGGCGGGCGCCCGGCGGGGTGGAATGTGTACGTCAGCTCCATGCCATCGACCGCCGTCGAACAAAGGCCTTCGAACGGGACGGCCGTGATCCGCGCGTAATCCGTCGAGTCGACGGCCGCCGCAAGCACTCGAAGGAGATCGGGCGCGACGGACAGGACCTGCGGTCCGCCGTCGGCATCGATCGTCAGCCGGCCGGAGCGGTCGATCGTCGTGACTGCCCGACACTCGCCTTCGACGCATCGCCCACCATGGGCGTCGATCGTGACGAGGGGACCGGTGGTCCCGGCGCCGAAGGTCGCGCAGCCGAACACGAGGGCCGCGATGGCGACCAGCGAGACGACGCGGGCGAGGCGGTCGACTAGGTTCGGGACGGTCGGCATGCCGCCTATCATCCCCGGTATGCCCGTCCTGCGGAGCCGGCTCGATCCCGCGAACCAGGAGGCGATCGACAACCGCGGCGCGATGGACGAGCTCGTGGCCGAGTTGCGGGCGCGTACCGAGGCCGGGACGACACGCGGCGCGGGCGGCGACGAGCGCTCGATCGCGCGCCACCGCGAGCGCGGCAAGCTTCCGGTCCGCGAGCGCATCGACCGCCTCCTCGACCCGGGCGCCGCCTTCCTCGAGCTGAGCCCCCTGGCGGCGTACGGGCTGTACGAGGATGAGGCGCCAGGTGCTGGCATCGTCACCGGCCTCGGCCGGATCGAGGGCACGCTGTGCGTCCTCGTCGCCAACGACGCGACGGTGAAGGGCGGCACGTACTACCCGCTAACGGTGAAGAAGCACCTGCGGGCCCAGGAGATCGCCCTCGAGAACCGCCTGCCGTGCGTCTACCTCGTCGATTCCGGCGGCGCCTTCCTGCCACTCCAGGCGGACGTCTTTCCCGACCGGGAGCACTTCGGCCGGATCTTCTACAACCAGGCCCGGATGTCGGCCGAGGGCATCCCGCAGGTCGCGCTCGTCATGGGCTCATCCACCGCCGGCGGCGCCTACGTGCCGGCGATGAGCGACGAGACGGTGATCGTCAGGGGAACCGGCACGATCTTCCTCGGCGGGCCGCCGCTGGTGAAGGCCGCCACGGGCGAGGAGGTCAGCGCCGAAGAGCTCGGCGGCGCCGATGTCCACGTCCGCCGCAGCGGCGTCGCCGACCACGAGGCGCTCGACGACGAACACGCGATCGCCCTCGGCCGGTCCATCGTCCGGAACCTGAACCGACGGCCGCCGCCAGCGCCGTGGGACCGGAGCACGCCCGAACCACCAGCCATCGATCCCGAAGGTCGAGACGGTTCCGCGCACCTGTACGCGACGATCCCGGCCGATGCCCGGCGCGCCGTCCCCGTCCGCGAGATGCTCGCCCGGCTGCTCGACGGCAGCCGCCTCCACGAGTTCAAGCCGCTGTACGGCGAGACCCTCGTCTGCGGCTTCGGCCACCTCGACGGCTGGCCGGTCGGAGTGCTGGCGAACGACGGCATCCTGTTCAGCCAGTCCGCCCTCAAGGGCGCCCACTTCATCGAGCTCGCCTGTCAGCGCAGGATCCCGCTCGTCTTCCTCCAGAACATCACCGGCTTCATGGTCGGCCGCGAGTACGAGGCCGGCGGCATCGCGAAGGACGGCGCGAAGCTCGTCACCGCCGTCGCGACGGCCGCCGTCCCGAAGTTGACGCTGCTCATCGGCGGTTCCTTCGGCGCCGGCAACTACGCGATGGCCGGCCGAGCCTATGGGCCGCGCTTCCTGTGGACGTGGCCGAACTCGCGGATCTCGGTCATGGGCGGCCAGCAGGCGGCGCGCGTCCTGTCGACCGTCCGCGAGGCGTCCCTGCCGGGCGGGGCATGGGCGACGGACGCCGAGCGAGACGCCTTCGAGGCGCCGATCCTCGAGACGTACGAGCGCGAGGGCAGCCCGTACTTCGCCACCGCGCGTCTATGGGACGACGGCATCATCGACCCGCTCGACACGCGCCGCGTGCTCGCGATGGGCCTCGAGGCCGCGCTCCACGCGCCGATCCCAGAGACGCGCTTCGGCGTCTTCCGGATGTGAACGATCGCAGGAGGCCTGCGCGCTTGATACTCGCGGCGTTGGTTGTCGCTTCCTTGCTCGCCGCCTGCGGGATGTTCGGCACCCGCGAGTCGTCGCGCTACCCGGAGAGCTGCGCCGACTTCGAGCTATCGCCGACGCGGTGTCAGGCGATCGTCGCGTGGGCGCTCGAGCAGCTCGGATCAGCGCGACCGGTCGCCTCGGTCGACCTGCTCGGCGATCCCGGTTGCGGCCCCGTGCAGAACCCCGCTGTCTCGTGCGTCCGAACGATGGCATTCGTCGTGCGAGTCCGCCTCAACTTTGCGGACGGCACGAACGCCGAGACCTCGGTGTTCTGCGGCGTTGGGGGCCAGCACTCGATCCTCTGTACGGAGACTCCCGAGATTCAGCTCTCCCTCCCGTCGTCGTGGGGATACTGGGACATCCCGGTCGGCTCAACGCCGGTCCCCACGGCCGACGCAGAAGCAGCGTCGAACGGTCTGTCGCTGATCGTCGAGAACCTGTCGATCCCGATCGACCACGTAGGCCGTTACGAGATCGACGTCGGGCGGGCTGTTCTCCCGAACGGCATCCTGACAGAGGCACGCTTCGGGCTGGCTGACCCGAAGACCCAAGCCGTGGCAGTACGCGAGGAAGGTGTCAGACTCGAGATCGAATCGCTTCTTCCCGATCGACCGACGTTCGACGGCTCGTTCGCTCACGGTTGGTGGCCTGGCGTCGAACCTGTGCGCGTCGTTCTGAGCTTCGAAGTCACGAGGTTCGACAAGGGTGCCAGCCTCGAGGTTATCGATCTTGTCGTTCGCTGACGGTCGTCCACGATCCGCGCCAATGAACGGCCGCGTCGCTTCCGTGAACGTCTCGCCCGGCGGCGTCCCGAAGCTGCCGGTGGCCTCCGCCTGGGTCGGGCGGCTGGGGCTCGACGCGGACGCCCACAATGAGCCGGAGCCGATCCACGGCGGCCCGGACCAGGCCGTCTGCCTGTACAGCGTCGAGGCGATCGCCAGGGTCGCCGCCGACGGACACACGGCGTTCCCCGGCGCCTACGGCGAGAATCTCACACTCGAGGGCATCGACTGGGGCGCGCTCCGGACGGGCGACAGGATGTCGATCGGCGACGGCGGCCTCGAGATCGAGTTGACGGCGCTCGACGGGCCTTGCCAGACGATCGCCCACTGGTTCGTCGAACGGCGGATCGCGCGGATCTCGCCGAAGCTCCACCCACAGGACGCACGCTGGTACGCGCGGGTCTTAGGGGAGGGACGCGTTGCCCCCGGTGATCGCGTCGAAGTCCGCGAGACGGACGGCTGAGGCCATCGGTCAGCCAGCCGCGGACGCTCGCACCGCCCGTTTCGAAGCCGCGCAAAGCGTCATCGCTCGTCCGTAGCCAGCACCAGGCACGAGGTCAGCCGGCCGGCGTTCTCACGTACGATCGACTCGGCGTCGGCAAGGATGTCCCGGATCCGGGGATCGATGACTCGGTAGCGGTTGTGGCGACCCTCGACGACGGCGAGGACGTAGCCGCACCAGCGGAGACAGGACAGGTGGCTCGAGACGCGGCCCTGGGCGAGGCCCAGGTCGCGCTGAAGCTCGGCGACGGTCCGCGGCCGCTCGACGAGCAGCTCCAGGATCCGGACGCGCGTCGGGTCCGCAAGGGCCTGGAAGAACGTCGCCAACACCTCCGTCCGGCTGAGCTCGGGCCGGGTCGCGGCGATCGGCAGGTTGCTGAAACCGATCGGCGCCGCCCGATCGACCGTCATGCGGTCCCGTCAGATCGGATGATCGCGTCGTTCACGTCCTGCTCCTCCAAGCTGCCTCGGCGAGATGGCGGGTGCGGGTACGGTCGTTTGATACGACCGGGGCCATACTAATACGTCTTGCCGTATCCTTGGTAGCCGCGGCCGTCCAGCCACGCAGGCTTGCCCCGACCACTCAGGAGCGGAGACCTCGACCGATGACCACCCCCTACGACTTCTTCATCGTCGGATCGGGCTCGACCGCGTTTTCGGCAGCCATCAAAGCGAACGAGCTCGGCGCCCGGGTCGGCATGGTCGAGCGGCGCACGCTCGGCGGCACCTGCGCGAACCGCGGCTGCCTGCCGTCGAAGAACCTGATCGAGGCCGCCCGCATCGTCTGGGAGGCCGGCCATCCTCGATACCCGGGCCTGGCACCGGCGCGGATGGAAGTCGATTTCGCAACCCTCGTCGGCCAGAAGGACGACGTCGTGCGCGCCTATCGAGCGAAGAAGTACGCCAGCGTCGCGGACGGGTTCGCGGACTTCGACTTCCTCACGGGCGACGCCCGGTTCGAGGACGCCCGAACGATCTCGGTCGACGGTCGGCCCGTCACCGCCGACCGGTTCCTGATCGCGACGGGCAGCCGCCCATCCATCCCCGCGATCCCCGGCCTCGAGACCGTCCCCTACCTCACGAGCGACCTGCTCGACGCGGACGAGCTCGGCCGCCTGGCCGACCTGCCGGAATCGCTGATCGTCCTTGGCGGCGGCTACGTCGCCGTCGAGCTGGCGCAGATGTTCGCTCGCCTCGGCAGCCGGGTGACGATCGTGCAGCGCTCCGGCGGGCTGCTGAGCGGTTACGAGCCCGAGCTCGGCCAGCTCCTCGACGACATCTTCCGCGCGGAAGGGATCGACGTCCTGACCGGCGCGCGTGTCGAGCGGGTGAGCGGTGACGAGCGGGGAGTCGCGCTGGCCGTCGAGCTGCCGACCGCCGGCAGGATCATCCGCGCGACACACCTCCTCGTGGCCAGCGGGCGGACTCCCAACACGGACACCCTCGGGCTCGACGCCGCGGGCGTGGCCACAGACGGCGCCGGCAGCATCGAGGTGACCGCCGGCCTGCAGACGAGCCAGCCCCACATCTGGGCGGCCGGGGACGTGATCGGCAGGCAGCACGGCTCGCAGCTCGCGACACCGGTCGGCGCTCGACAGGGCCGGATCGTCGCCGAGAACGCCCTCTCGGACGCCAAGCGTCGGTTCGACGGTACGGTCATCGCGCGCGTCATCTTCACCGACCCGCCGATCGGGGTGGTCGGCCTGACCGAAGCCGAGGTCCGGACGAAACACTGGCCTGCCGTGACGAAAACGACCCCCATTGCCTACGTCCCACGGGCCGGGGCGATCCACCGGACGGAGGGCTTCGTCAAGTTCATCGCCTCGACGATCGACGAGCGCGTCCTGGGCGTCCATCTGATCGGCGAGGGCGCCGACGAGGTCATCGGCGAGGCGGCGATGGCGATGCACTTCAAGGCGACGCTCAACGACTTCATCGAGCTGATCCACGTCTACCCGACGATGAGCGAGGCGCTAAAGATCGGCGCGCAGGCCTTCAGCAGGGATGTGACGAAGCTGTCCTGCTGCGCTGAGTAGTCGTCCGGCTCGACGCGCGGTCGAGGACCCCGCCCTCGGGCACCGCTACGATGCGCCGGTGACCGACGCCTTGCGACTCGAACGGACGGGATACGGCGATTCCGTCGCGCGCGTCACGCTCGCCCGTCCGGAACGCCACAACGCGTTCGACGCGTCGCTCATCGCCGAGCTGCGCGCCGCGTTCGGGGCGCTCGAGCGCGAGGGACCTTCGGAGCTCCGCGCCGTCGTCCTGGCCGGTGAGGGCCCATCGTTCTGCGCCGGCGCCGACGTCGACTGGATGCGCGCTGCGATGGCCCTCGACACGGAGGGCAACGAACAGGACGCGATGGCGATGGCCGATATGTTCGAGGCGATCGACTCGTGCCCGGCTCCATTGATCGCGCGCGTCCACGGCAACTGCCTCGGTGGCGGCATGGGGCTGTGTGCCGTGTCCGACCTCGTGATCGCGGAATCCGGGACGCGTTTCGGCTTCACCGAGACGCGGCTCGGGATCCTGCCGGCCGTGATCTCGCCGTTCGTCGTCGCCCGGATCGGCGAGACGCACGCCCGGGCGCTCTTCCCTGGTGGTCGGCGGTTCGATGCCGTGCGAGCGCAGCGGATCGGGCTCGTCCACGAGGTCGTCGAGGGCGAGGCGGCGCTCGACGCCGCCGTGGACGCCGCGCTCGCCGACCTGCTGGCGGCCGGGCCGACGGCGGCGCGCGCCGCGAAGGCGATCGTCCGAGAGGTCCGCGGGCTCGGCTCCGGGTCGGCGAAGTGGCACACGGCGCGCGTCATCGCCCGCCAGCGGACGAGCCCCGAAGCGCAGGAGGGGTTCCGCGCGTTCAGCGAGAGGCGCCGCCCGGCCTGGGCGCCCGGCGACGGCGACGGGTGACCGGCAGCTCGGTCGGCGCGACGATCGCCTGCATCGGCTGCGGCGCCCACGTCCCCGACGTCGACGGGCCGACGCACGCCTACATCGGCGCCTCGCCCGGCTGCTGGGCAGTGTACGGCGAGCTGCTGGCCGGCGAGTACCTCGACCGCGACCGCGGCGCGATGCAGCGGCTGACCGTGGACGCCTATGCCGCGCAGCACCCGGGCGTCGCCGGCCGCCAGTCGAGCCAGTCGGTGTGGGTCCACCTCGTCGGGCTGTGCCTCGCGCTGGAGGCAGCCCAGCCGGCCGATCGGACCACCGCGCTCATGGCGCGCTTCGTTGGGTCGCGGAAGGATCTCCCATGGCTCGAGCCTCCGGCGTCGCTTGGCGATCGAACCGTCATCGACGTCCGGGCCGCCGTCGGGATCGACGCCTACCACCAGGCGGTCGCGGAGTGGGCGGCCGCGACGTGGGTCGCCTGGGAGTCACATCACGAAACGATCCGCGCGGAGGTCGTCGAGCTGCTCGGCGTCTGACCGCGTGCTTGCGCTTCCGTGGTCGATACGCGACGATCGCGACACATGGCACCAGAAGAGCTGAGCCCGAGTGCGGCCGCACGGCAGATCGGGGCGACGACACGCTCAGTCCAGCGCTGGATCGGGCTCGGCCAACTGCCCGCACGACGCGTCGGCGGACGCTGGCGTGTCGCGTCTGACGCGTTAGACGTGTTCATGACCCGGGCAGGGGCGCCCGGGGTGCCCGCAGCCGGGGTGCCCGCGGCCGCACGAGTCGAGCATGACGCCATCCTGCGCGAGGCCGGCATCCGGACCGTCTTCGTCGCCAACCGTGGCGAGATCGCGGGCCGGATCCGGCGCACCGGGGAACGCCTCGGCGTGCGGGTCGTCGTCCCGCCCGTCGAGGGCCCGTCGGCGCTGGACCTCCTCGACTCGGCGGCGATCGTCGCGGCCGCCGCTGCGACCGGCGCCGACGCGCTGCATCCCGGCTTCGGCTTCCTCGCCGAGAGCGCGGGGTTCGCGGAGGCCGTCGAGGCGGCCGGGATCCGCTGGGTCGGGCCGCCACCCGCGGCGATCCGGACGATGGGCGACAAGGGTGCCGCCCGGCGGCTGGCGACACGCCTCGGGATCCCGGTCGTCCCCGGCTACGACGGCCGGGCCCAGTCGGATCGCGCGCTGACCCGAGCCGCGCGGCGGATCGGGACGCCGCTCATCGTGAAGCCGGCGGCCGGCGGCGGCGGCAAGGGCATGCGCGTCGTGCGCGACGTCACCGGCCTCACCGACGTGCTCGCGGCCGCTCGCCGGGAGGCCGACGCCGCATTCGGCGACGAGCGCGTCATCCTCGAGCGGCTCGTCGAAGGGGCGCGCCACGTCGAGATCCAGCTGCTGTTCGACGGCGCCGGGTCCGGCGTCGAGCTCGGCGAACGAGACTGCTCGATCCAGCGGCGCAACCAGAAGATCCTCGAGGAGACGCCCGCGCCGGGCTTGGCGGACGAGCTGCGAGCCCGGCTGGCAACGTGGGCAATCCGCCTCGCCGCGTCGGCCGGCTACGCGAACGCCGGGACGTGCGAGTTCCTGGTCGACGATCGCGGCGGGGCGTTCTTCCTCGAGATGAACACCCGCCTTCAGGTCGAGCACCCGGTGACCGAGCTCGTGACCGGGCGGGATCTCGTCGCCGACCAGCTCGCGATCGCCGTCGGCGCTCGGCTCGGCGATCTGGGTCTCGACCAGGCGGCGATCGACGCCGCGCGCGCATCCGCGGGGCACGCGATCGAGGTGCGGCTGTATGCCGAGGATGCCGAGGACGGCTTCCTGCCGGCGACCGGCCGGATCGCGAGCCTGCGCTGGCCCGCCGGTCCCGGCATCCGGGTCGACGCCGGCGTCGAGGTCGGCGACCTCGTCGGCGGACGCTTCGACCCGATGCTCGCGAAGATCGTGGCCCACGGGCCCGACCGGGGCACGGCGCTCGAGCGCCTCGCGGGCGCTCTCGACGCGACGCTCGTCCTCGGACTGACGACGAACCTTCGGTTCCTGCGCTGGCTCGTCCGCCAGCCGGTCGTCCTCGCCGGCGGTGCGCGGATCGACACGCTCGGCCGGATCTGGCCACCGGACGGCTGGACCGAGGGGGCAGCGATCCCCGACGCCGCCTGGCACGTCGCCGCTCGGGAGCTGCTCGGCGCCGCACCGTGGACCGACGGCTGGCGAGCGAACGGCCCGCGTGTCGTGCGGCTCGCGGCGGACCAGGACGAGCGGGCTGTGCGGCTGCCATCCAGCGAGGCCGGGATCCCGGATGATGCCCCGACGGGCATCGCAGCGGGAGCCGCCCGGCGGTCGGTCCGGGTCGACGAGACCGTTCACCTGGACATCGGCGGCCGAAGCGTCGCATTCCGCCTCGCGCCGCCGCCGGACGTCGATCGCGCGGCCCGGGCAGCGGCGGCCGGGCATCACGGCGGGCCCGTCGAGGTGACCGCGCCGATGCCGGGCGGGGTCCTCGCCGTCCACGTGGCCGTCGGCGCGGCCGTGCAGGCGGGCGATCCGATCATGACGCTGGAGGCGATGAAGATGGAACACGCCGTCCGCGCGCCGGTCGCCGGGACGGTGAGCCGGATCGAGGTGCGGCGGGCCGACCAGGTCGCTCGCGGTGCGACCCTCGCGATCGTCGAGCCGTAGCGGTACCCTCAAGGCATGGCCCACCACGACGTCCCGGCGAGGCCGGCTGCGCCGCCGCTTCCGAAGACCCGCGCCGAGCTCTTCGTGCTGCACGAGGCGGCACGCCGACGGCGCAATGCCGCCGCCCTCGGGGGCGACGCGTGGGCCGAGGCGTCGCTCGAGGTCGGGCGGATCGAAGTCGAGATCGCCCGGCTCGAGCGGGCGATGGACCCGCCGGCCGGCTGAGCCGGACCCGCCAGGAGCCCGACCGCAGCCGTGGCCGGCGAGCCCGTTCGGATCTACGAGGTCGGACCCCGGGACGGGCTCCAGAACGAGGCTGTCGCCGTTCCGACGGAGGTCAAGCGGCGGTTCATCGAGCTGCTCGCCAGCGCGGGCCTGCGCGAGATCGAGGCGACGAGCTTCGTCTCGCCGACCGCCGTCCCGCAGCTCGCCGATGCCGATGCCGTGTTCGCGGCGTTGCCCCGCGACGACGGCGTCCGCTATACCGCGCTGGTACCCAACCGGCGCGGCCTCGCGAGGGCCGAAGCCGCCGGCGCGCGGGCGATCGCCGTCTTCACCGCCGCGACCGACGCGTTCACCGAGCGGAACATCGGCCGGTCGGTCGCCGAGTCGCTCGAGACGTTCCGGCCGGTCCTCGCCCGCGCCGGCGAGCTCGGCTGGTGGCGGCGAGGGTACGTGTCCACTGCGTTCGGCTGCCCGTACAGCGGCCGGGTCGAGCCGGCCCACGCAGTCAAGGTCGGGCGGCGCCTGCTCGAGCTCGGCGTCGAGGAGGTCTGCTTCGGCGACACGATCGGCGTCGGCGTCCCGGCCCAGGTCGCCGATCTGGCTGGGCTCGCTCTCGAAGCCGGACTCCCTATCGACCGCCTCGCCTTCCACTTCCACGACACGCGTGGGACCGCGCTGGCGAACGTCGTCGCCGGCCTCGACGCCGGCGTCCGCTGTTTCGACGCCTCGACCGGCGGGACCGGCGGCTGCCCGTACGCTCCCGGGGCGGCCGGGAATCTCGCCACCGAGGACCTCGTCTACCTGCTCGACGCGTCGGGCTGGCGGCACGGCGTCCGGCTGGCGGGCGTCCTCGAGGCCGCCAGGTTCATCGCGACGGCCCTCGGACGGCCCGTCGGGTCCAAGGTCGGCCAGGCGGGCGGCTGGGATCCCGAGACCGGCGACGCGGTCGGTCGCGGATGACACCGCCCGGCCGGCGGAGTTGCTAGCATCCGCGCACCATGGACGGTGTCGTGCTCGTGCTGAACCAGGACTACGAGCCGCTGAACGTCACGAACCTGCCGCGGGCGTTCCGTCTCGTGTTCGGCGACAAGGCGGAGGTGGTCGAGTACGACCACCAGATGATCCGCACCCCGCGCACGGAGTACCGAGCGCCGTCGGTCATCCGCCTGCAGCACCGCGTCCGCCGGCCGCGGCCGCGCGTGAAGCTCAGCCGCCGCGAGGTGTTCGCGCGCGACCGCCACACCTGCCAGTACTGCGGCCGCCAGTCGCACGACCTGACGCTCGACCACGTCGTGCCCCGCCATCGCGGCGGCGGGCACAGCTGGGACAACCTCGTCGCGGCCTGCAAGGCATGCAACCACCGCAAGGGCGGCAAGACGCTCGACGAGGTCCGCTTCCGGCTCGTCCGGGTGCCGTTCGAGCCCCGCTCCGACCTCTACTCCCTTTTCACGCCGTACCTCGTCGACGAACGGAACGAGGCCTGGCGCTCGTACCTCTTCCTCGGCCGGAACTGACGCGGCGCGCGCCGCCGGCCGCCGAGTCCGGGCATCCGCAGCTTGAGGTGCGCGCGAT
>Ga0247727_10003286_pt1 | contig 35933 bp, 62 predicted proteins | sample WisWelCaveWW1625_FD_202498 | JGI IMG/M metagenome (GOLD analysis project Ga0247727, IMG submission 202498) | Biofilm microbial communities from Wishing Well Cave, Virginia, United States - WW16-25 | ecosystem: Environmental > Aquatic > Deep subsurface > Groundwater > Cave microbial mat | place...
AACACAAACGCCAGTTGAGTGGAACAAGCTTCCGCAGAAGAATAAAACCGTTATGATACGTTTGGCTTCAGTTTTGCAATTACAATACGGTACACGGTTTCTTTTAAAGATTGACGAAGTTTTTCCTAACGAGGTGCTGAAGTAGAATGCCTTTAACAAAAAAAGATGTTGAATTGATGCTGAATAGTTTAAATAAGTTAGATTATTCTGATGTTTTAGCAGTAAGAATATCCCGTCTTGTTGAACTCAGAAAAGAACTTTTAGATAAATTTGGACATTCTTGGAATTGTACGAAAATTAAAGGAAAAGTTATATGTGATAATTGTAGATTAGTAAACGATGTTTTTCCTGACGAGGTGTTGAAGTGAGAATTTACAAGTTTTGTATTGAATGTTGTGAAGACCATTGGATGACAGACACATACAATCCCTGCGAACACGCAGGCGAGGTGTTGAAGTGAGTTATTATTGGGGCAGATGCCAAAGTAATACAAAGTTTCATACTCAGTGTTTAAATTCAGCTAGACCGCACAGGAAACATTGTTTGATTCATATAAAATATGTGAAGGGATGGTTAACGAGGTGTTGAAATGAAGTGTAGAAGTCCATGTGAGAGTTGTGTGTTTGATGGTGAGTGTTGGCATGATATAACGTGCGGTTGTAATGAGGTGTTGAAGTGAGGAATTTAAGTTTATTTGACGTTTGTGCAATATTACAACTTTTTGTAATCATTTTGGGGTTTATTGTGATAATTTTATTGATAAGGTGTTAAAGTGAAACTTGAAAAATTATGTCTTAAAAAAGTGAAATGCTGGATGTTTATATGTGTTAAATGTAAACAGTCAGTTGAAGAAGGAGAATATATACCCCACTTTAATACAAAGAGAGAAGCATTAGAACATCTAGATGATAAGGGTGGGGAAGATTATTTTTCACCATTGTGTGCGTGTTGGAATGAGGAGTTAAAATGATGTTTAATATAGTTACTAGTTGGATACCAACTATCATTATAATACTCATGATACTTTGTTTTTGGTTTTTCTTAATAAAAAAGGTGTTTGAGAATGACTTTAGAAGATAAAACAGGAAAAGAAACAACACGTTTATACGAGAAAAAAAACTGTGCAAGTGGAATAATAGATACATTCCTAAATAAACCCTTATGGGAAATGCACACCTACTTCGGAAATCCAAACTGGACAGAAATATACTGCCCAAAACACAAAGAAACATACGACAGAATAAAAGCAAAAGAACGACTAGACGAACTAGACGGAAAATGACAAAGAGTGCATAGAGTGTGAGATGAACCAATGATGAGAAAATTAGCTATTGCAAAAGTTTTTGTTCAGAGGAGTGCAAGTTATATGACTGTGATTAGTGCAGGGAGTTTGTTGTTTTTAGTAGCGGATTCGCTTAAAAAGTATGGTTTTGATTATTCAGTTTTTTACCTTACTCCTATTTTGTTTTTGGGAAGTGTTTTGGTCAGTTTATTATTGGGGTATTTGGATTTGAAGAGTGGGATGTATAAACAAGAATTACAATGGGGTAGCGAAAATAATCCTATTTTGGTTGAGATTTTGGAAAGAATAAAAAAACTAGAACAAAAATGATTGAGGGTAAGTGTGTTTGTGGTTGGATTAAGGACGCTCATAGTGAAACTTGTAAGTTTGGCAAAGATGGTAAGCGAAGGTGTATTGCTTGTCGTATTCCAGTAAGTTTTTGGAAATGGCTGACTGATGGTCGTTGTCAGGCTTGTCAGGATTGGAACAAATAAATCAAAAAAGGAAAAAATTAGGAAGGGAATGATTAGTATGAAGTTTAAGTGTGATAAGTTTAACTTTTTAAGTCATGTTTGGAGTTTGGTTAGTTGGGGTATTGGTAATTATAAAAACAAGGGTGCAGGTAGGAATAGGTTTCGACCTTATGTTTTCATTCAGTGCGAGAAATGTAAAACGGAAACAAAAATGTGGAAATAAAAAATGGTTAAAACAACTCACAGAATTTTGCACGATTGGAAACTTGTCAAGTTTTTGAAAGAGAAAGGAAATTTGGGTGATGTTTTAGATGTTGGAAGCAAAGACAGCAGATACAAAAAGTTTATGGAATTCAATAGTTATACGAGTTTAGATATTGATTCCAAATTCAAGCCTGATATTGTTGGAGATATAGAATTTTTTGAAAGCAACAAAAAATACGATACTATCTTGGTAACTTTTGTTTTTGAGCATTTAAAAAATCCTGAAATCGTAATTAAAAACTTGTATAGTTTGTTAAAACTTTCTGGTAGAATTATTTGCAGCACACCCTTTATCTTCCAGAATCACGGAGAAGATTATTGGCGGTATAGTGAGGATTGTTTGCGAATGATTTATGGAAGGTATTTTTCAAAAGTAGGAGTGATCGCTTATGGTAATTTTATCAGTAGCAGTTGGGACATATTGCACTTTTTCAACCGCATTCCTTTGATAAACTGGCTTGTTGCAAAATTTAGTTTGATTTTAAGCAGTAGGCATTGTCCTATGGGACATATCACCGAGGCAGTAAAATGAGTTTTGATGATGAATATTGGAAAAAGAACAAAGGAGGAATACAGCAACAACACATACAGGCATTCAAACTAATAGAAAACGAAAAAAACCTTAAACTACTAGATGTTGGTTGTGGAGACGGAACTTTTTTACAAATGTTACCAGAAAAATGGAAAACCGTTGGAATTGAAAAAAGTCAAACTGCTTGGTATAAATGCATAAAAAAAGGTTTGAATGTGTATCAAGGAGATATATTAGACGGTATAGACAGAAAATACGATATCATTACTTTGCTTGACGTATTGGAACACACATTAGAACCAGAAAAAATGCTCAAAATAGTACGGAAAAACGCAGACTACATAATTTTAACTGTACCAAACATGGCGTTTATAAAAGATAGAATTTATGCTTTATTGGGTTTGATACCATCTGAGTTGCGAGAGAAGAAAGGGCATTGTCAGTATATTACAGAAAAGAGGATAAAACAGATAATAAGAGATTCAGGTTATGAAATAATAAATGAAAATCATTATTATGCAAGTGGGTTACCGAAGTGTTTGCCTGCATTGTTTGCTACAATGTTTTGTTATAAAATAAAAAAAGTAAAAGTATCAAAGTATTGTAGTAAGCATGGTGCGGAATTTGAACCTGCTTGTTTTGAGTGTGAGATGAAAAGATGAGGATGGGGCAGAAATATCCTGCAAGCAGCATGTGTCCTAGTTGTAAAAGTTTTAAAGCAAAAAGACTTACTATGGGAACTAGATTGTGTCGGAGTTGTGGCAGGATTTATAATGCTATACCTTATAAAGTTCCATCAAATAAGAGAGTTGTTTATTGGTGGGATGGAACATATAAAACAAAGATGACGGAGGTCATCTTAAAATGAGTTTTTCTTATTTGTCTTTGATTGGACTTTTTGTATTTACAATAATGTTTTATTATTTGTATTTAACATTGATGAATATAAAATTGAAAGGAAAAATGTTTTTCGATTTTGGAACTTTATTGGCACTTTTGAAAACCAAATTGTATACTTTGTATTATATGAGAAAGTTTGGACATTTTGGAAAAGGTAGCACAGTCATGGGACGAATAAGATTATATGGAGATTTGAAAAACATTAGTATAGGAAATGATTGTCGAATACATGACGGTGTAATGCTTAATGCATATTTGGCGACAATAAAAATAGGTAACAAAGTTGTGTTAAGTCCTGATGTAAAACTGATAACGCCTAGTTTAACTCGTAATAAAAAGTATGAGAAAAGAACTCACATAGGAAAAGACATAACGATAAATGATGAAACTTGGTTAGCAACGAACAGTACGGTAATTGGTGGAGTAGTTATAGGTAAGGGCGCATTAGTAAGTACGGGTGCTGTCGTTACTAAAAACGTATCTGATTATGAGATTGTTGGTGGCGTTCCAGCCATAAAGATAGGTAATAATTATGTATAAACCTATTGCAGTTTGTAAAAGACATGGTATTTTATATGCAGGTGACGTTTGTCCTAGATGTAAAAGATATGCAACAATGCACAAAAAGAATCAAGCAGAAGTTCCAGTCCGATAAAAAAGAAGGAATGGATACTGCTATGGTAATGACACTAATAACTATTGGAGGAATAACAATATTTGTATGGTTGATAATGATAATCGTAACTTGAAAAAGGTGTTTGAGAATGTTTGATTTTCTTGTTAAGTATGATCCTGCAGTAGATACATCAGAAGATTTGACTAAGAGGATATTGTATTCTTTATTCGTTATGCCTATTAAAATGAAAAAGCCACGAGTGCTTTTCATCTCTGGGGATTCAGGAGAAGGTAAATCGTATAGTGCTATTAGATTGCAAGAATTGTTGTGTGAAATTCAGAATATAAATATTGTTGATAATTTCAAAGCAATTAACGTGTTCACTCCTTTAGAGTATCCTAAAAAATTGGATGCGTTGTTACATGATAAGAAATTAAAAAAGGTAAACATTTTATGTTTGCACGAAGCCAGAGAATTAATTAGAGCTAAAAACTGGCACAGTTTTCTAACATCGGCGATTGCCGATGTTAATGCTATGAGTAGAAGTATTAAGCGACTTTGTTTTATCATCATCTCTCAATTCATCCGAGACATCACTACTGATGTGCGTTATACTTTAAATTACTATATCGCTATGAAGCGTAATCGTAGTGAAACTCGCATGTATATTTCTAAAGTTTGGAAAGATGATAGGGATTTGGAAAAACCTAAGCTTAGAAAGAGAAAGATATTCGGATATGTTTTGTATCCTAATGGGAAGCGCAGGAAAATAAGACCTTCATATTTAATAATTAAGAAACCCAGTCAAATACTTATTGATATGTTTGATCAATTGGATACTGAAGCAAAGAGTGCCATTATAAGGCGAAAGCTTAATCGTTTGATTGCAGATATGGAGATGGACTTGCAGGGTGAGAATAAGAAGATTGTTGATATGGTGGCGTGGTATATGGCGAAGCCTGATAAGTTGATTGGTATTGGTAGGGTTGTTGGTGATAAGTTTAAGTTGGATAAGAAGTTTAAAGAGATGCATGATTTGAATAAGAAGGAGACGGAGGAGTTTGTTAAGATGTTGGAATTGGAATTGAAGAATAAAGGTGCGATTGAGAAAAGTAATGTGGCGAGTTATGGTAAGGTTGAGCAGGAGGGTGATAAGTATTATGAAGAAACATCAGATGCTAATGTTGATGAAAACGATAGTAATGAAGATGATGATGATTCACAAGATGGAGGTGTAGAGGATGACGTACGTGAATCAACAGAATCCACCTAATAATAATGATGGTGATAATAATCCACCCGACCAAAGTGATAAGTATGATAGTCATGTTATGGATGAGAGTGATATTCTTAATGACCGTGACTTAAATATTAATCCTCAAGTGTATATTCATACTGCGATTAATCGTAGTCAAATGGCATTGTTGAATCCTAACTTGGAGGCAGGACTTACTCAATATGTTTTTTTGATTAATCAGATTGAAATGGTAACTCGTAGTGCAAGGTTGCTTAATGAAGATGATTACAAAAAGTCTATTGATGAATTTAAGAATACTGAGGAGTATAAGAGTGAGAAGCGGGCTTTGTATCAGCATGTTTTGTTGGCGGGGGAAAAGTTGCGTTTGTTGTTGAGGGATTTGTTTGATAACCGAACCTCAAGCGCCCCGTTGAAGTTATAATGGTTATTCAAAAAAGACAAGGGTATAATATTGTTATATTAGAACCTACTAAATCTTGGATTAAGGAAGATAAGTGTGGTGGTTGTGGGTTAATAAAAACAGAATGGAAAAGAAGTACTACTTACAGATGTTGTAATAAAGAATGTACTGAAATAATGAATTCCAAGTATGTCTTTGTTGGTTGGCAACAAATAAGAGATAAGATATTTCAGAGAGATAATTTTACTTGTAAAATTTGTAATTATAAAGCACAAAATAAAGAGGTCACAAAAGAAATATGTGGAAGAACTTTTGTTGAAAGATTGCATCCAAATGCGCAATTAGATGCAGATCACATCATTCCAATAAGTATTGGTGGTGATGAATGGAGTTTTGAAAACATTCAAACATTATGTAAACAATGTCATAAGGCTAAAACTAAAAAGGACATGAAGAAGATAAGCGCAGAAAGAAATGTTAGTATCGATCAACAAAGACTCATGGGATTATGATTTTTTATTCGTTCACTTTTTTTGAGTGCTTGATTTTTTATTCTCGATAAATTGAATTATTTTTATATCACTTTTTTAAAAACACACTTTTCTATTCGATAGACTCGTGTCACTTTATCTTGGTGACTTTCTAAATGTTTTTATTGTTCATTCACTTTCTAAGTCTTGAGACAAAAGTCTTGGAGAGAAAAAATGAAACAAGAAAAGTGTACAGAAAAATATTGTAGGAAAAAACCTACACTGAATTACTTAGGCAAAAGAATATGTCAACAACACTGGGAGGCACACTGCGATGGACAACCACTTACTTTTTGAATGGCTTGAAACAGATAGACGACAAATTACTATGAAGTCAAAACCTAAAGGTCATGTATATACTTGGGAAAGAAGTTTTTATAAGGACTTGAATGACAAACACATTATCGACTCAGAAGGTTTAGTGTTGGTTAAGAAACTTGTCAGGCATTGGAAACTTCCAAATACTGAAGTAATCTATAATAGAAATAGTGATAGTGGTAAAGCAAGATATGGAAGTTTCAGGAGCATATTATGGTTGAGTCATAATCCTAGTTTGTTTTTAATTTGCCATGAAGTTGCTCATTTACTTTGTGCAAAGAAATTTGGAAACAACAATAAACATAATAGAAAATTTGTTAGGTGTATGAAGATTACTACAAATTATGTCAGGAAAAAATATTATTCTTTTTTTGACATAAAGAAAGTTGAGCCTATAAAGCCTGAACTTACAAAACAAGAATTAAAAGTTCAAAAGATTGAATCAGTTAAAGTTAAGATTAATCGTTATGAGAAGAAGATCAAGATGTATCAGAAGAAACTATTTAAAGCTAAGCGAAGTTTGACTATGTTACAAAGAACAAAACTGGTTGGATAGTTGTAGGTGGGTTTGCGGTATGTATTTAAACCCGTTAAAACTTTAAAGTCAATTATATGGCAACACCACCTGCGGGTAGTTTGAGTGCGAGGAGTACAAGACCGAGTGGTGGTACTCAATATTCTAGTCTTAGTGGAAGTACAGGAGTAGCGCCTACTGCAAGTCCTACTGCGGGTAGAACCGCCACTAGAGAAGCCATACTTGCCAAACCAACAGCAACACAACAATTGGGACAAGCTCCAACAGTTATTAGTTTTCAAACTGTTCAAGGACGAACTCAAACTTTAGTTCCTATAACGAAAGTTCAACCCGTCATTACTTTAAGTCCTCTTTTTGCGGGCAAGGCTGCTGCAGCAGTTGAAGGGGGAGTAATTGTTGAAAGGACTCCTATTTTGCGACAACAACCCAGTGGAATATTTAGACCTGTTGGCGCTCCTGTAGGCATTGCCCGTTTTCCTTATGCACCACCACCAAGCGTAGTGCAACAACAGGCTGCATTTGTTACACAACCCGTAAGAGCACCACCACCAGTTGAGCGTCCTGAAATTCCTGCAAAAATGTTAAGAGCAGCTACTCGAGAAGAAATTAAAAAACGTAGAGGCGAACAATTTGCTGCACCAATACTTTCTTTTATAAGTGGCGTTTATAGAGGTGGATTGTTAGCTCAACCAGTTCCAGAACAAATAGAAGAAGGCGCTTTACCTGAAACTGATGCGCAAAAAATTACTCGAATATTGGGATCGGGTTTGGGTGCTGTTGCTTTACAGGCTACTGGTGCTGAAGGAGTTGTTGCTAGATTAACGGGTGGTGCTACAAGGGTTGCTAGGTTTTTAGGTATTAGTAGAAAAGCTGTGCCTGCTGTTAAAGCTGTTGCACGAGAAGTCGTTCCTGTTGTTGAAAGAGTTGCACCTGCTATTCCAATTGCGGAAAGAGTTGTACCTAGTGTTGCTAAAGCTCCTTCTAGGATAGTTCAAGTATTGCAAGGAGTTCCCCAAGCTGCAGGTGAGGTTGCTATTGGTCAAGTAGCTTTGAGTCAGGCTGTTAAACAAATAGAGAGAAGTTATGGAACTGATATTGTTAGAGGTGCTCAAGAAAGTAGTGCTTTGGTTTTTGCACCACGTGAAGAAGAAGGTTTGGTGACGGTTAAACCTGCAAGGCAAGTTTTTACTGATTTTGCTAAAAGGTTTGTTGGTGCTTTACCTGCTGGACAACAAGCACTTAGAGTAGTTAGTCCTGCTTTTAGAGCAGAAGAAGAAAAAGCGATAAGAGAAGTTGGAGCGAGTAGAGGTTTGAGTGGTGTTGAACTTGATACTTTTGTTGAGAATGTTATAAAGGCAGGTAATAGGTTGCAAGCTGCTGAAGCTTTAACTACTTTATTTACAGTTGAAAGAACTACTGAAAGATTGGGTGCTAAAGAGATAGCTAGAGCTTTTGCTAAAAGAGAAGGAGTGCAAATACCTAAAAAAGAAGCTGTTAGAAAACTTTTTGCTTTGACTGCTCCTAGATTTGCAATAGCGGGTGCTATAGAAGGTGCAGCACAATACATTACTCAATTACAAACTAGAGGTGGCGAGCCTACTATTAAAGGTGGCGTGATTAGTGTTGCGGGTGGTGCTTTAATATCTACAATTCTTGGTGGTGGAGCTGTTGCTTTTGCTGCAACGAGACCAACAGTTAGTAAAGTATTTACTGGTATAGGTCAAGCTTTAGAATTTCCGTATGAAGCAGGTGGTGATATTTTAGCTGCAGGTCAAAAAGCAATGATTAGAAGGTTGGGTGGAGAAGTTGTTGAACCTGCAATAAAGCCAGTGTTCAGGAAAGGTGTTAAGAGTGCGAGTCAGGAAGCTGCTGAAAAGTTTGAACTTACAGTTTTAGGTAGAAAACCAAGTGTCGGCAAGCCTAGAGTTACTGTTCCAAGTTTCGGAGGAGAGATTGCTCCTACAGTCCAAGCTCCAACTGCTGCTCAAGTACAGAGTAATATTCAAGCTACAAGTAAAGATATAGCGACTACTTTAAGAGGTGAAGTTCCAGTAAGAGCAAAAGCTAAAGTTCAGATTCCTCCACCTAGAGTTCCTACTCCAACACCTGTTACTGAACCCATTAAAGAAGTAACTCCAATAAAAACTCCTGCTGAAATAAAGACTGAAGTTAAGATTGAAACGCCAATAACAACTCCTGTTGAAGCACTGGCAAATATTGGGATACCAATTCAAACTAATGTTTTTGGTTTAAGAGGAATGTTGCCACCACCATTGCCTTTCCCAATAGGTGAAGGTGGAGGTTTGGCAAGAGGTGGTAGAAAATTGTTTGCTAATGAATTGTTGGCAAGTCAAAACCTGTTCAGACAACAGATCAGGTTTGGTATTAAAACTTTAGCTCAACCTGTTGGTAAGAAACCGAAAGTTTCAAAACGTAAACAACCAAGCAAATCTGAAGCGAGAAGTTCATTAGCAAAACAATTAAGCTTTGCTTTTGGTAGAGGTAGAAGGTGAGGTTTAAAAAAAAAGGACAAATAGCTTTGTACATTAGTTTAGCTTTCATTATATTCATAATCATATTATTGACTGGATTGTTTTCGCCAATGGGTGCTTTTATAGCAAGTAATTTTTATCTTGCAGGAGAGGACTTGATAATTCAAAGTAATGCTACTGTTCAAAGTATTCAAGATGCAAATGTGCGTAATGCTTTGACGGGTACTTTTAATGATGCTAGTGGTCAAGCAGTAACGAATATACAAGTTGCGACAAACCTATACCAGTATAGTTGGGGGATACTTATAGTTTTAGCTGCCTTGTTAGCTTTCTTGTACGCCAGAAGATTAGTTGAATTCGGACAAGGAGGTTTCATATAGTGTGAGGTTAAAATGAAAAACTCACACTTCGATATTCTTTTATATCTTGTCCATTCTTGGAGAATGTTATGGTGAGTTTTCAACAATGGCAAGTGGCAACGGAAAGTGCTACGATGTGGAATGAAGTAGTAATAATTGCAATCATTATAGTTTTAGTGATAGTTTTGTTTTTCATCTTTAGATATTTCAAAAAGAAAAGGGTACAACAAAATGCAAACGCACAAATATAGTTTATTTTGTATTATAATTATTTTATTAAGCGTTTCTGTTAGTTCTAAAATCGTTCCATCTCCAATGGATTTTGGTAGTGGACAAACAATAGTTGGAGACAAAACTTATTATGAAAATCAATGGGCAGTTTTAGAAGTAGTGCCTCATACTTCATTTAGTCTTCCAAAAGTTTTGAACTTCACACAAAAACTAAAACTTTGTAATAAAGCAATCGATTCTGGATATTTTTTTATTGATTACTGGTTTGATAATCCTTTGGAACAACATTATTTAAGCCGAGTAAAAGAATATGATATTTTAGAAAACACTACAGTTTTTGATATAGAGTGTAATGATGTTGGTATTTTTCCTGATAATTCAACAGTGTGTTTGCCAAATGGTAAAAACCGTACTGTTGGTCAATGGCTTTGGAAAAGAGAACAATATCTTTTAAATTCTGAATATTCAGATATTAATACTAAAAGTCATTATATTGTTAAAAAAGGAGAATATCTTGAAAGCAATGAATGTTCCAATTACGTTTTGAATTTCAAACCTATTGACCAAAACGGTAAATGGAACTTTAGAGTTTGGGCAAACATTGAAGATGATTGGACTTGTATTAACAATGCTAAATGTGCTTTTGATTACGTTTTAGATCCAACCTATACAACAAATTATACTTATAAACGAAATTTCCAATTAAACTTTACTGGAAACCATCCAGCAACTAATAACGTAACTGTAAGTTTTCTTTTAAATTTGTCAAACCATAATTTTAATTTGACCAGACCTGACGGCAATGACGTTTTGTTTACAAATTTTGATGAAACAGCAACTCTTGGTTGTTATAAAGAAAGCTTTGATAACACAACTTTAGGAAACTTCAGTCTTTTAATTACGAATTTTAGCAATACAACTAATACTAGTGTTTGGATGTATTATGGAAATCCAAGTCAATCAAGTAACGATAATTGTGCTGAAATAAATAATGCATTTATTTTAGCTGATTTGATGAATTCAAGCTCGATTAATACAAGTATTTGGAATCAAAAAGTAGGAACTAAATGGAATCCGAATAGTACTAATGGAATCTATCAAACACGCACAGATACTCCAGAAGGTTGTGGTAGCGGTCAAGTTGAGTGTTATTTAATAGCAAACACCACAGGGGTTTTAAAACAAAGTCAGCGTTACCAAGTTGATTGGAGAGTAGCAGACAAGTTTCCTTTTTCTATAGGTATTAGTTGTGGTTGGGGTTTTGGTTTTAGTAGAAACTTTACAGCAAATGGTATTGGCACAATAAATTATACTTTTGCATTGAACAGAGAAAGTATTACAAGACAATTTTACATACAAAATGGTACTGCTTTTAATACGACTGTTGTTCCTTTTACTCAAGGAAACTTTTATCGCCATAGAAGTTTCAAAATAAACAATAACGATCCAATAACAATATATCATAATTTGAATAGCAGTGGTCTTACTGAAGAAATAAATCTAGGAACATCTATAATAAACGCAAGCACTCTTCCAAATGATTTCTTAAACACAAGCAACAGATTTTACTTAAACCCATGGGACGGAAGCAGTGCAGCACCCTGTAACCAACAAGGTATTTGGTGGGATGAAGTCAGAGTTAAAGCATTCATTAATACAACAATAGCTATAAGTAATGGCAGTGAACTATTTTCTGTTCCATCATCAAGCTATATTAATATTACCAACGAAACATACAACACACCAGTCTATTCTACAGGTCTTACAAATTTCACAGTTAATGTAACTTGGAATGCAAACACTATAAATTATGTCATGGCAAACTTTACTTATGAAAGTTGCAGTCAACTTAACAATTTAATATTTTGCACACCACAAAACAATACTTACGTGGGTGGAAGTATTGATAACATTTCAGGATTTGTTGGAAGCAACATTAAATGGACAAACTTCAATATCACCATAAGACCTAATATGACAAATATCAATCTTAGTAATTTGTCATTCCAATGGAACTTTACTATAAACACAAACGTATCAAATTTCGACAATAACACTGCAAAGACGAATCAACGTCTTTTGATTGATACTTATGTTTTAAATTACACTTGGACTACTCCTATAGTAGAAGGTCAAGTTAATAGTTTCATTTTGAATATGACAAGACACGTTGACAACGCTTCAGCAATAAGTAGAAATGTCACAATCGAGTATAATAATGTTAACCGAAGCATTGGTGTTTTAATAGCGAATGGAACTTTTGGAAGTTATTATTTTGAAACTTATAATGTAACAATGAATGCTCCTTTCGTTGCTACTAATACTGTTTTCCAACATCGTGTATGGCTTAATGTGAGTTTTGGAACAGGAAGTACAGGAATGATGATTGAAGGTACTTTAAGTAATCAAACTCAACTCGTTACCGATATAGTACCTACTTTTACTTACAAAAAGAATATTCAAATTAATTCAACTAAAGCATATCAAGCAGTTAATAATTATACCGTTAATGTTTTGTTAAATCTTTCGAACCATGATTTTAATCATACTCAAAATGATGGTGACGATGTGGCGTTTTATGATTTCAATGAAATTAATTTACTTGGTTGTTATAAAGAAAGCTTTGACAATACAACGATGGGAAATTATAGCGTATTGATATTAAACTTATCCAACGCTACAAACACAAGCATCTGGGTATTTTATGGAAACACGAGTATAGAAAACCAATGTCCAGAAATTAATAATGCATTCATTCTTGCAGATTTGATGAACTCAAGCTCAATCAATAGTACTATTTGGAACGAAAGACAAGGAAGCCTTTGGTTTCCAGATACAACAAACGGAAGTTACAAAACAATAACAAGTACTACAGATAGATGTGGTTATTCCTCTAGCACTACAATGAATTGTTTTTTAATGGCAAACACAACTGGACTATTGAAACAATCTCAAACTTATCAAATTGATGTTAGAACAAAAGCAGATTCAATAGCAACTCGTTGTGGAATTAATAGTATGTTTAGTCAAAATTCATCTAGTGACAGAATAGGTAGTCCAAATATTACTTTTGAAACACAAGCTACATTTTCAGGCAATAATTATCTTACCATAAATCAAAATGGCACTACTTTATCAAGTACGAATAATGCAGGCAGTACTTCATTTATTAAATCTAGAATGCTTAAAATAAATAATAATGATGCACGTACACTATATTCGATTTTCAATAGTTCAGGCATAGCAGGCAATGAAGAATTAAATCTCGGAACAGCACGAAATGCAAGCACTGCGCCAAACACCTTTTTAAATATTAGTAATAAGTTTACTTTGAGTGCAGCAGATGATGATGCTACATTAGGTTGTGTTACAACTTTAGTTGATGAAATCAGGATTCGTAGTTTTATCAATAGCACTTTGAACTATAGTTTTGGAACAGAACAAACAACTTTTGTCAGAGATTTAATTGAGAATAATCAAACTTTTGAAACTATTGGTGTAATTGAAACAGGTCTTGCTAATTTCAGTGTAAATGTAACAATCAATGGAAATTTATTTAACAATATTTCCCAAGTTAATTTTACTTGGAATAATAATGTGATGGCAAAAGATTCACAAATTACTAATATAAGTATTGGTAATCAAACAAGATTTAATATCAGTATTCGTATTCCTTTAGCCCAAATCAATTTTAGTAATTTTACTTTCAAATGGTTTTTCCAACTAGATTCTAACGCCACTGATGATTTTGAAAATAGCACTAATTATTCTCAACCTGTAAATTGGGCTTATTATATTAACAATCAAACTTACACCAGTCCATTGGTAAGTGGAAGATTAAATCCGATAACAGTAAATTTTACAAAACACATTAATACAGGACAAGTTATAGGTCTAGAAATCAATGTAACCAATGAATGGAATGGAACAAACAGAACTGCAATTTCATTAACCAATTCCAGCAATTACGAAGAATATAATTTAACTTTCAGAAGTCCTTATGTTTATACTGAAACCAACATAAGCATGAAAGGTTGGCTCAACATAACTTTCAATGGAAGCATGGTTACTAGAGATCCTAATTTCACACAAGTTTTAACACCGTTATCGATAAACGCAACTATTATTTATGAAGATCCAGTATTAGAAAGTGGCAGAACCAATTTCTCAGCAAATGTTACATTCAATAGTGCTGATGTGAATTATGTATTAGCTAACTTTACTTACGATTCAGGAATAGCAGTTTACACAAATTACATTACTAATACCAGTGGAAATACTTTAGGAATCAACTGGACATTTTTCAATTTAACAATAAGACCTAACATTACTTTAATGAACAACAGTTTAAAAAACTTTCAATGGAATTTCACGATAATAACTAACGGAACAAATTTAACCAATAATACCAATGTAACAACACAACACGTTCTCTGGGCATACTGGATTAACAACGTAACATGGACTTCTCCTGTATTCACGTTACAACCTCACATTTTCAGTTTCAACATGACTAAACTTGTTGACGATGCTACCATATTTATTAGAAATGTGACTTTAGAATATAATAGAACGAATTTAACGCCAAATCTTACTCTTGTTTTCAATACTACTACTTATGAAATTTATAATATTAGCTTGACAGCACCAAGTATTATTGCAAATCAAACTGTTAATTGGACTGCATGGATTAATATGAGCTTCCAATCTTTATTATCACAAAGAAGCAATAGAACTAATACTACTATTGTCAATGGAACTCAACAAATTCTTGCAGCAGTTTTCAACATAACATACACTGGAAATGTAAGCAATGGAACATATAACTTTGTTAGAAACTTAACAAGCAGAATCATCACTGCTTGTTCTGGAAATGGCACTTTATTAAGAAACATCAATAATACTCTCAATGCAAGTTATCCATTTGTTTGTAGTATTTCTGGTTCAACTTTCAACAATTCATATATACATCCAATTGAAGGCAATTACACTATTAACTGGACATTACTTGCAAATAATATTACCATTGGAACAAGTAACAATACTCCTTTCATAAGCGATTTATTTAACCCAATAGCTTTATTAAATGTGACAAGTGGATTAGGATTTTTCAACGTAAGCAGCGCATTCAATATCAGTTTGAACTGCACAGATAATATGTACAGTCCTTTGAATTACACTAAAATTCTAAACAACGCTACATTATTCAATGGAACTTTACCCAATGCCACTCTACAAGTCAATCAAAGCAATTTAGCAAACGGAACAAATATTATCGTTGGAGTTTGTGCTGATCCATTCGGTTCAACAATAAGCGAATTAAACATTACTTTATATTTGAAATCATTAGCTTTAATTGATGAAATAAATAATACAGCTTGCGATGTTAGTAATCTTACGGGAGCAAAAGTTTACATTGACGACAATAGTACTTACTTTGATTACAAATTTTATAATACAAGTCTTATAAACATAAGCACGGTTAATTTCACTACTATAAACACTACAAGATTAAGATTTGAACTTAAATACAGTTCAGGAGCAATAATAACAAGATACATTGATGTCAGCTTGTTTAATAATACTGATCAAGTAAGAGTTTGTTGCAATAGGGAAGGTGTGACACATTTTGAACAATTAATAACAAGTGCAATAAGTAGACCAGTATATTTACAAAGCATTTTCTCAAAATGTTTTGTAGCAGCCGATTATACTCGTTTTGTTTTCCAAGACCGTAAAGTTTTGAAAGCATTTACAATTCAACAACCATATTATTTAACTACTATTATTAATCGTGGTCAAGTGTTGCTTGCAAGTCTTGATGGTAGCATTCAAACTGAAATAAATTTGGACACTTTAGAATTAATAGCAACACCATTTGATTTTAGTATAATACAAAGTGCTTTAAGCTTCCGAAATGGAGGAGCTAATACTACAACAATATTGTACAATAATAGTGCAGGTGATAATCTTAATGGAACACTTGTAATCAGAGACATAACTAATAATGCAGTTTTGTTCAACATGACTATGTTGAATCCTAATGATTGGACTTTAGTATTCGACTATACGACTTTGAACTTGAGTAATAGTACTATGTTTCAAATAACATATACAGCAACTACAACTTCAGGATTAGTTAAAACCACAAAAGCTTATTTCACAGGCAGAGGAGCAAACGGAATCATACTAAATAGTGTTGCAGCAGTCATATCGATTTTACTCTTGTTATTCGGACTTAGTATTGCAAGCGCAAGAATTACATTTGCATGGCTAGGAATAATAATTTGTTTAGCAGCATTCATAATACTCACACTTGCAGCAGGAGGAATCTGGTACATAACATTCTTACAAGCCATAACTGCAATAGTCGTGATTTATATAGTTATTAATCTTGCAAAACAAAGTGGTGATACCATAACATGACTGCAATGGACTATTTTAAAGCCATATTGTTAACTCAATTATTTTACAGCGTAGCAGTTACCATGATACTTTACAGCTTACAAGGCACTATCCTCACTATACCAATACAAAGCTTTACTGACTTAAGCAATAATATCAACATAAATAACGTAACAGGTGATGTACAAAATACTTTAACAAGAGAAACACAATTTAGCGTAGTTGATCTCGGAGCACTTGCATTATTCAGTGGCAATATTCTTTTAGATTTACTTGTTAATTTCGCTTTTGCTTTACCACAAATGATTACTTTATTGATTAACGGAATCATCATGTTAATAGGTATTGATGCTCAAATCACTATTTACATTCAAACTTTTGCTACTGCTGTAGTAATGATTATGTATTTCATAAGTTTACTAAGTTTGTTAACAAACATAAGAAGTAGAGGTACTGTTGTATGAGTGGGTTTTACAATTTAATTGCTTACTTAGCGAATAGTGTTGGGGTTAGTGTAGAGATGGTTTTTATCATAACGCTTATTGTTCCTTGTTTGTTGTTTTTCGTAGCCGATTTCAAAGTTGGAATGATTAGTACTTTGTTAGTTTTGAGTGGTATGCTTATTTGGTTTTACCAGTTTGGTTTTCAGACAGATAGAGTTATAATCATGTTATTATTAGGCGTAGTTATCTTGGCTTTTACATTGTATTTTGTTAGTGCTAAAGTACAAAAGCAGGGGAGTTTTATATGACTGGAATTGTTGACATCATCGTGTTTTTTTCTTTAATAGGGGCTTTCTCCATTATTGTATTAAAACTTTGGAATCTGGTAAACATTTTCATAAAGAAAGAACAAGGATATGAAGGGTTGTGGATTTTTGTGGGGATGGGTGGGTATCTTATTTGTTGGTTGTTTACTTTTCAAGTCTTAGCCAGTGATCCTGCTACTAATTTGGCAATTAATACTTTGTATTTATTAAGTTTTAATTTGGTGAGTTTTTTTATGATTATTGCTATTATGTTGACGATAATTGAGTTCTTGTTGAAGTTTACAGTGTTGGGTGAGCAGATTAGGCAAAAGCCTGATTATAGAGAAAGAGGAATGTCAATACGTTAAATATCATATCTTTTAAACGATACGTATAAAGATTCTTCATATCGTTATACAGATACGAATTGGTGGGTTAGAGGGGTTTTAAAACAGTTCTTAAATACAAACTTTCTTTCTTACGTTAATCACACTCAGGAGGTGTTGAAAGATGGAAAACAAACAAGAAATGTTATATATGAAGAAAGGTCAGGTTGCTAATGCAGCTATTGGAAGCATTATAGCACTTGTCGTAGGTGTAGGTATCGTTACAATCGTCATCATCTTTATTGGTGTATTGGGCGGGCAAACGTACACACTAGCACAGCCAAACTTGAACAACATTACCAGTCAGCCAGTTGGTACTGCGATCAACAACAGTATCTTGTCAGGTTTCACAACCTTGCAAACAACTTCAAGTTATGTGCCATTGATCGTGTTGGCAGTAATCATCTTTATCGTGTTGACACTGGTACTTGGATTTACAAGTTTCAGTGGCGGTGGCGGTATGGGTGGCGGTTCTGCCCTCTAAAAACCTGAAAAGAATTTTTTAGGTTTTCGGTTTTTTTTGTTTTTCTTTTTTTAAAACCATAAAAAAACAAGCGAGGTGTCATAATCATGGAAAATCAAACTAAAACATTGTATTTCAAGAAAGGACAGGTAGCTAATGCTGCTATTGGTTCAATTATCGCTCTTGTTGTGGGAGTTGGTATTATCACCGTTATCATCATCTTTATCGGTATATTAGGTGGAAGCACACTTACTGTAAGCCAAACTACTCTGGGAAACTTTACCAATACAACTATGGGTAATGCAGTGGGTAGTGCTGTAAACCAGTCTTTCTTGAATGGTTTTACTACTTTGCAAACAACTGCAAGTTATGTACCACTTATTGTTTTGGCAGTGATTATTTTCATCGTGCTGACACTGGTGTTAGGCTTTACGAGCTTTAGTGGTGGTAATGGTGGAATGGCGGGAGGAGCGTTATAAAACTCCCTTTTTTCTCTTTTTTTTAATTCTCTTTCTAAAAGAGTTGAGATACCAAACTCAACTCATGTTAAATTGTAATTGGAGTTCCAATTTTGAATATAGACTTCTAAAATCATAATTAGGCTTCTTTGGGGGGTTTACATAAAGCTTTTATACTATTGTAATTCTATTTGTCATTATGCCTAGTAAGTTTGATCGTTGTGTTAAGAAAGTGTCAAAACAAGAAGGTGTTCTTAATCCTTATGCAATTTGTCGTGCTAGTTTAGCTAAAAAGATTAAGAGGGTTTATTAAGATGTATTTGTTTGCGAATAAGACTTGTAAACATCCTATTCGGTCTTGGAGTTTTAGTGAAAAATTAGGGCGGTTCAAGTTCTGTTTGAACTGTGGAAAGGTGATGTAAAAATGCATGCTCATGATGAATATAAAATCCGAGAAAAGTCTAAGAAAGAGTTTGAAGAATTTCAGAAAATAGCAAAGAAAGAAGTTGAATATTCAAAGAAAAAGAAAGGAACGTGTTAAAAATGAAAGATAAATTGTATCGGGCTTATGTTAAAGAAAGTCCCGTTACGAAAGTTTGGCGTAGAAATTATGAAGAAGCTATTGATGATTTGAAAATGTTTAGACCTAATCAACAAGGTCATGTTATTTCTAAGCCTTATGAAGAAGTTATGAAGAACAGAAAGAAAACTGGGTTCAGAGGAATATTGTAAAATGAATTATAAAAAAAGAAAAGAAACTATTTTGGATATTCCTATTCCAAAAAATCCTTATAAATCAGAGGGAATTAGTGATAAAGAATTTAAAGAAGAAGTTTTAAATGTTAGACGTGAGAATAAAAAACGTCGTGGTGGATATTTCCGCATGGGGCAACATTAATGAATAAATGCAGAATGTGTGGTAAAAAATCTTTTGGTTTATTTTGTTCACCGAATTGTGCAGCAGAATATATGACTAAATACGGAACTTATGGACAGAGGTAAAAAATGAAAAAATGGCAAAATATTATTTAGTAAGTGGTTCAAGAAAAAAATCTGGTGAGATTTTTTCTAATATAGATGATGCATATAAGGAAATGAATAGACAGATGATGAAAGGTAGTAGAGAAAGCGGTATTTTAGAATTAAATAAATTACCTAAAAAAAAGAGATATTAATGTTTTTTTTCTGTAAATAATTGACACTTGCAATTTTTCATTCTACAATGACTTGAACTCCACTGATTAAAATAACTTTGTTGATGATTTATATTTGAATGTTCGCAAACGCATTTCATTTTTTAGTTTTCGTGGTATGTTCCGTTGAATAGTATTTCTATGTGCCATTGTCCTTCTTTTTTGTAAAACATGACTTTTTGGGGTTCTTCTCTTATTATGATGATTCCATCTTTACCAACTTCAGAATATATAGTTTTCAATATAGGTTTTACAAATGTATGAATTAATCTATTATACTGAGAAGGCAAAACGTGTTTATCCAATAACTCTTCCAACTTACCTTCTTGAACACGCTCACCAGTCTTTTGCTTAATAGCCTTATGCGCCTGACTAATCAATAACGCCAACACCTGACCTTCAGGTTTAAAAGTCAAACATAATTCAAACTCATCAACACCAACAGCTTTAAACTCATAATCTGTACTCTGTACTCGCTTAGTCATCTTCTTAATCCACCACAGTTAGGACAAATATTACAATCACACAATTTTCTCGGAGGTGGTGATGGTCTTATTGCTTCATTATGTCTATGTTCTGATGGATGACAAATGGGGCAAGTACCACGACTACATTTATAACATCTTGTACAACCATGAGATAACGTCATATTGGTGTTATCACCTGACCAATACTCTGACTAGACATACTCTTAGCTGCACCACCAATAGCACTATCCTTTATCGTATGATAAATAGCAGGCGCAAACAAAGCAGCTATCACTATTCCAGCAATTAACAATATTATCCAGAACCACTTATTCTGCAACAAACCAACCTTCTTAATAGGCTTTGTCAACTCAACAATATACCTTCCAAAATCCCTAACAATACTCGTCAACTCATGAAGCTTCTGATTCTGATAAATAATACTATGCTCACTAAAAGCTATCTTTTCCTGATCCGAAAGAAAATCTTTAGTCAACAAACTTTTGATCTGACTATTATAAATTAACGCAGGATATTGCATAAACCCAAACTTAGCACGATTATAATCTTCCTTAGTTAAATTAAGCGTCAAAGTACCATCTTGATTTTGACTAAGCTCACCACCCTTAACAGGAGTGCTCAAGTTAAAAACTGTTTCTCTATCAAAAATGTCATTCATTCCTTTCTTTTCATTTTGAATATAAGGCTGATTAACTTTACTTATGAAAATATCTATAATACCAGTACTTGATAATTGAAAAGTTAGTATTCCTGCCCCTTCTAACATTTGGCTAAAAGGATTTCTTATTATTAAACTAGCAAGCATTATTCCTAAAAGAGTTGTGACGACAAAACCACCTATTGCGTACCAAACATTATGAGTACTTATAACTGTAATAAGTACTGTGATACCAACAAGAGTTGGAGGTATGCCTAAACCAACCCACTTTTTTACAATATTAAGATTCATCGCCATTTATCATCACATTTTTTAAATTTTAATTTGGAAATTTTAAATAATAACTTTTGAACTTCAATCAAACTTAAATGACCAATAACATCTTCAGTTAATCCAGTGTGATAACAGATTCTATAAAGTCCTTTATTATCTTTTTTCAATATAGCTAATTCCCATTTATGTTGTTCATATCCATAACTTCCTTCAAATTGAACAACACTTGCTTGATAACCATTTTTGAAAATCCATTGCATACTGATCCCACCATGCCAAATTCTAACATAAGTAGGTTTCAAAATAGGTTTTCCGTGATATTTAGCATTTTGAATGATTTGTTGCATGTTCAGCATTTTTTTTATACCGTTCTGTTTTTTTGTACGGACGTTCTAAATTTTAGAACGCTTGTTTTCTTTATGACATTCACAATCACAATAAGTAAATTTGTAATGTTTTGTACATGGAGCACAACAATTTTTACGTTTACAATTATTGATAACACATTCAGCAAGGTTATGAACTTTAGTATTCTTACTCATTTTTTTATACTTTTATTGGTTGTGTTCCTTGTCCCGCATTATTGGCTTGAGGATAACTGATTTCAAACTTGTTCTTTAACAATTCTAATATTCCCATGCCACCAACACTTAATGTTGTTCTGCTCATGTTCAAATAAAGATCAATGAGGAATTTGGCGTTATGTTGCATTAATCGTTCATTGTTTTCTAATATTTTTGCTGCTCTCGGGCTGAGTTTGATATTTCCTTTGTCTATTTCATCTTGATAATCATACATTAGTTCACAAATTTTGACGAACTCTCTTACCCATACGAAAAATTTGAGAATAATGTACCTGTCCCAGTCTGAATAATTAACAAGTTTGCTTTCTGTTCCACCTAGAAGGTATAGTATTTCTAGCATATCTTTTCGTGCAAGTGGATCTTTTTGTACGAGTTCTCGTAGACGGTCTGTGTCTGCTTTGCCGAGTATTTTGTCTATGAAGGTTTTTTCTGTTGTGCCTTCCATCATTTTTCTGGCAATAGCTTCTTCTATCATTTAACTTGTTTAAAACGATAAGTATTTAAATACCTTTGTATTTTAAACTTTTAACATGACAAACCCAGACCAAAAAGCAATGATAGAACTAGACAAACAAGCAAAAATCTTACTCAACGAAATCAAAAGCTACCTTCTAAAAAAAAATAGTACACAACCAGACCTCTCACAAAAAACCAGTTACCGTTCAATAACCAAAATGGCGATAGAAGAATTACATAAAAAGTTGATAAATAATGGATGAAGAAAACCAACTTTACACACGTTCAGGAGATACATTAATTCAAGGAATGGAGGTATGCGATTTGCCACCAACAGAAGAAGAAATCGTAGAAAAAGCCCAAGTTGACGGAACACAAATTAAAAATGAATTAAATCATCTTCAAAAAAGTAAACAAACTTTACAAAATCAACTTGCTGAATTAGAAAAAAAGAAAAACCTTTTAGAAAATGAAGCAGCTATTGCAAGAGAAAAAACACAAACCGAAATCAATAAACTCGGAGACATTATAACTAAAAAAGTTGCTGCATTAGAAGTATATAAACAAATCAGAATGACTAATTTCGTAATGATAGGTTTAATCCTTCCATTTTTAGCGATAGGTATATTCATTAAAAGTTTTAACTTAACCCTTGGAATAATAGATTTAGTTTTTATTGCAGTGTGGGGTTGGCATTTTATTATGAACAAAAAGAAAATGCAAACTCTGAAAACGAGGTATGCATTATGAAAAAGACTGAATTGTTGAAAGATGTTGAGTTTTTAGAACGGAAAAATCAAGCACGAAAGTCTAATGTTAAATTTTTATTAATGGGTGCAAATGTGATGCGCCTTTTAGGAATTTTTTTAATAATCATGTTTATAACTCATCTGATAGTAACACATTATTTATTGTTAGGTCTTGTGTCAACTTTATTTTTCGTGGAAGGAATGCCTATTTCGAGTGCATTAGCTAGTAGTATGAGTGCTCAATTTATGGGATTATTCTTTTTATCTTTGTTGGGATTGATTCTTCTTTTATTGTCTAGAATAATGTATCGTAGAAGGCAAGAGTTGATGAAGTGACTAAGCCAGCAATAGATCAGAATAAAGTTTTAGGTGCAAGTTATGTTAGCGAGTTTTTTCTTGAAATAAAAGGTTTAACAGAGCAATATGCTAATTATAAAAACATTCATTTGGAACTTGAGTATTTGTCACGAAAAGAAGGTGCTAAAGTTGATAGAGACCAATTGGATAATGCGAAGATAGCGATTAATAATATTCGTTTTATGAGTAATAAGGTTTATATTCATTTTAAAACTTTGTGCGAAATTTTGAATATAGGTCAAGAGATTTCTAAGCCTATAATTGATTCTTATGAAAAGATTAACGAGCCAGAAAATGCTTTGCCTGAAATTACTGATATTGAGTTTTTCGTGATTCAAGTTAATAAATTATTAGTTAAGGATGTTATTAAAGAGTTGTTGCAAACGAGTCAGGATATTTTGAATAGTTTGTATGATAGATAAAAAAAAGTTGTTTGAGTTGAATTTATGGATTTGGGTATACCTACAGTTAATGTACAAATTACGAATTTGAAAGGAAAGCCTTGTTTGGAAATGCGTAAGAAGTTTACTAATCCTGATGTTATCAAAAATATTGTTAGTAGTGCTTGGCATGATCAGAGTATTGTTATAATGCCGATTTTTAATGATAAGGTTAATGCTTTAGGTAGTCTTATAAAAACTGGGATTTTATATAAAGATAAAAATGGTCAATATAAATTTACAGTTTAATTATAAAAAATGAAGTTGGTTCTTGAATCTCCTAAAAAGAAAATAGAAGTTCCAGAAGGTAAAGGAACGCATAGAAGTGAAGGTAGTAATAAGCGTTTGGAATATATGAATGAAAAGAGAAAAAGAAATAATTACAGAAAAGGTTAAATAGATAGCATATATAACTTGTATATGCTTTATGGTGAAGATTAAAAAAAGAGTAATAATAATCGGCATACTACTTCTTATTGTAGGAATCGTATTAGGTGTTGAAGGAACATTGTCAAGTGTGGATTTAGACAATATTTGTAATTTAGATTTCATGGTACTTTATCGATTCAATGGAACGTGGTTATGTGGTCAATTGCCACAGCCACAAGTTTATATTGATTCACAACTGATATTTAATGGAACGTTAAATGGAACAACTGGGTATATTGCTCAATGGCAAAATGGAACAACACTTAATGATAGTAATATATTTGAGCAAAATAAAAAGATAGGGATTAACACGACACAACCTAATTTCACTTTAAGTGTAGTAGGCAATGCGAGTTTTGGTAATTCACGATTGAACATAAGTAGTGATGGAATATGGTATCCAGACGGAACATTCCAAAACAGCTCAAGAAACGGAACTGTAACGAGTATTAGTCAAGGAACTGGATTATTTTTCACGAGTAATCCTTTAACTGTGTCTGGAACAATTCATTTGTCTAATGCAACAGGCATAGTTATTGGAGGGGTTAGGGTTTCTAATTGTAGTCAAGGACAATTTATCAGTGGTTATGATTCTTCTATGAGTCCTATTTGTGGTATTCCAGCAAGCACTGGTTTTACTCAAGGAAGTGATCAGTATTGTAATCCTCAAAATGTGAATGAGTATTGTAAGTTTTACGATTTCGGGGGCGGTGATTTTGCGAAACAGTCAGGTCTTTCATCAGTAAGTTTATTATTTGATAGTGTAGTACAAAGTTTTCCCTGTGGAAATAATATAGCAACCCCAGTAAATAAAGTATTAAATGATTTAGGCTATGGTAGTTGCACAAGTGGGTTTTATATTGCAATAATTGACAGAAAATTTACTAATCCTCCAACTGCTCTTTTATTTGAAAGCCCCACTAATACTTTTTTAAGTGCTTATTGCAATGGTGTTTCAGATGTTGCTTATAATTGCAGTAAGGTAATAAACACGAGTAATATCATTGAGATGAGTTGGAGATTTAGTAATAACAATTTAAGTGCAAATCCAATTGTTGATGATAATATAACTATGATTATTGGTTATTTCCAGAGAAACGTAACTACCAGTTCTCTTGTAAGTGTTTATTTGCCTAATGGTTTGCAAAACATGATTGCTTTTTATCATTATTCTAATCAGAGTAATTGGACTGCAATAACAATGCTTGGTGGTAATGGTAGCAATCAAACTACTGTTTTACCGTTGGATTTTAATAGTACTAAAGATCCTAAAATGTTTAATGCTTTTCGTATTATTCGAGAGAATACAACTGGTAATATGTTATTTTACATTAATGAGACTTTAAGTGCTAACCATTCTACTTTTATTCCTGATTGGGTTGCGTATAGTGGTTTTGCTGTTTTGCGACATTCTGATACTATTAGTGCTGCTGAGTATAAGTTTTTTTTGATTGATTGGGCTAAGTATTATCATAAGCGTCAACGGGGTATTTTGTTGGAAAATTTTACTGGTAGTTCAAGCAGTGTTTTGCAGTTTGTAAAACAGATTAGCTTGTTTGAAGGTTTGAGTAGTAATGAAAGTCCTATTGTTAGTAATGCTACTTTGATGTTGAATAATGCTAGTGAGTTGTTTTTGGGTGGTGTTCATGTTTTTAATTGTTCAAGTGGGTTTCATGTTTCAGGTTGGTTTGGGAATATGACTCCTTTTTGTAGTGGTGATAGTGCTAATGGCACTGTTACAAGCTTGACTTCTGGGGAAGGTATCGTTTTAAACCCTGTAACAATTACTGGTGTTGGTGTGATTATGGGTGCAAACGCTACGACAAGTACTCGTGGTATTGTTCAAGTAATAAATTGTACTGGTACTGATAAGGTTAGTGGTTGGAGTGCTGGTAATATTCCTGCTTGTACTAGTGATGCAACGGGTGGTACTAATTTTAATTGGACTTTTGTTGACAGAGTTTATGAAAGTAAAACGAAAACGAATGTTGGAACAAGTTATGTTGACGTTTACAATAGTGCTTTGGATCCAGAAGATACATTGATTAATACTACAGGAAATACTCAGTTTAGAATCATTATTACTGTAGATTATATCAGTGCTGCTGCTGCAACAGAAAGTGTGAGCTTCAACCAAACCACAGTTGCTAATAATAAATTGTGGGAGTTTAATTTTACTAGTGATTGTGATCCTTGCGATAGTAATTGGCAGAATTTACCGAGTTGGGCAAGTCCTGTTGAAACTTTTGTTGAAAGTCAGATTAAAAGCACTACAGCTGCTGATGATCCTGTTTTCAGAGGTTTCCAAATATGGTTAAGATGATATGTTATGTAACAATTGTGGAAAAGAAAAGTCGAGTTTGCTCTTAAAAAAAAGAAGGAATTGTTAATTGATGAATCTAGCCATTTTTTTTCCACGTTCTGAACTCATGTGAATATATGGTGTGATACTTTGATATGTTTTTGATCCTTTTGTTATCCTCATTTCTTCAAGAGTTGCTCCCGCTTCGCTGAGTTTGCTAAAACGATTATGTCTTAAGTGATAAGGTACAATTGGTTCATCTCCTAATATTCCTGCAAACCATTTTGCAAAATTGCTTCTGACTGGTCTACTTATTTCAGCATAAGTTTTCACAATTCCTTTTTTATTAATAATTGTGCGAACATATTTACCTCTATATGCATAATGAATGTACATTTCTGGCATTAATTGTCGTGCGTATTCATAAATGTGTTTTGCATATTTATTTTCCCATTTAACATAAATGGGGCGTGGTAAACCGTTTTTTGCTCCACTTATTTGAATTTTAACGTACTGACCATCATGTACTATATCTTTTGCTTTTAAATTCAAAACTTCTATTGGTCTAGCACCAGTGAGGTATAAACAATAAATCAAACTTAAACTCATATCTCGATTTTTTCCACTGAATTTTCTTGTAACGGCATCTATGTGTTTTTCATCAATATATTGGATTGTGCCTTTTTCTAAGAATTCAACATAATACTTATTTTTAATGCGTTTCTTTTTTCCTTTTTCTGTAGAAATTACAGGATTGAGAACGGGAGGAACGACAATAGGTGTGGTTTCAACATTATCACATTTGTTAACGTCCACGTTATTAAGATCACTGGAAGGTACGGTTGGGGTAACCTCTTGCATAAGATTTTATTATAGATTAAGTATAAAAGACTTGTTATTAAAAGAATGAGAGAAAACAGTACTATTAATTTCCATTGATACATTCCGAATAATAAAATCATGCTTGTGATTAATTCCATATCAGGACTTCCTAAACTTAAAATTTTAGTAAACAAAATTGATATTATTAAAGCGGTTGAAAAATTAAGTATGAACCACAATACCCCGTGAGTATAAGTTTGCACGAAAACAACCAAACTTATCGCTCCAAGAAAGAAATGAACTTGTCTTTCATCAATTAATCTATTATTCTTAATGTCTTGCCAAGTGAGTTTTAATAAAGTAATAGTGCCGATTATTGCCAAAGAAAACATATAAACCAATTCCATCAGCTACCTTCATCAGATTTTTCTTGTACATCCTCTAAAAGATTTTTCAACTGTTCACTTTTCAATTCTTTTATTTTGCCAAATAAATCTTTTAAAAACTGTGCTCTTTCTTCATCAGTCTTTAAACTTGCAAATTTAGGATAAAATTCTTTGCTAAGTTTTTTAGCCAAATACTTGATAACTTTTTCATTGTGTTCATTTTTAATTTTACTCATCTTTTTTGAAAAATCTTTATTTCCCCAATAGTTCCATGAAGTCTCTGCTTCATTTGTTTCTGTTTCTTTTTCAAATTTGATTTTACCATTTGAAAGTCTTTTAAAAGGAATTAATTTCGTTTTATTCTTATTATCTTCTCTGAACAAACAAGCTATAATGGCTTCTTTTCTATTCACATCTTGACTAGCACTTTCAAAAATCTGTTTTGGTTTCATCATCGACATCCAAGATTCATGCATTATAACATATTCTTTAATATTCTGAATCTGAATTATTTTAAAAAGCGCATCAATCATTTTGACTTTTTCTTCGGTATTATTAAAAACCAATAAACCACAAACATTTTTACCATCATTTGCTTTATACATAAACATACTGGTGATTCGTTCACCATTTTTTATAATGTTTTTTCCTAAATCAACTACAACATTAAAAAGATCGTCAAGAGATTTATTTATACTTTTATCCATTCTTTTACCTCAATTCAGCATAGGCTAACAAACTCAGTAAATAAATGAAAACTAGATAAGCACCGCTATTTAATCCATAGCTGAGCCACCAACACACAAAGACGGTCAAGATAGCTAAGGTGTAAAATTCTGTTTTCGTTATGGGTTTTTCATCACCTTTCATTTTTCACCTTTATTGAATAAAAATGTTTTGCCTTCTAAAAATCCTTTTTCAAGACGTCTTTGACAAAAATTATTAGTAAGTTGTACTAAAAACTCAACAGCATATTCTTGATACATAGTATCAATTAACACTTGGAAAGAAATCATCATGTTCTTTGAACTTTCTTCCCTGCCCCACTTCTCACGTAATTTCACAGCAGTATCATTAAAATTTTTAATCAACAACGCAAAATCATTATTAATACGATCATCAGTCATTTTTTGGTTTACTCCATTTTTATTATAGGATGTTCAACTGACCAGTTTATCAAAGATGAACTTTTGCCAGAACAACAAAAACTACCATCACAATATCCTAAAACATAATTATCTTTACCATAAGTCAGATCACATTTAATTTCCAAATCTTGAAGAGCTTTCAAATCAGCGTTATATTTTATGTGCGCAGTTACGAAAGCCATTCCAACAATAAACAAAAAAACGAAAACCAACACTTTCCATTTCTTTTTGACCAAATTAATTAACTGCATTTTTTTCACCACTTCCCAGTTTCTCGTATTCTTTTAATTCTTTCTGGAATAACTTTAGTCTCATTACAAAGATCACAACACCAACCAGTTTTCAAAGGTTTAGCATTATTACCATAATCCCCAGCATCGCCACCACATAAACAACACTTCATTTTAAAAACACCATCATAAAGACAAAACCTAACACGAATACAATAACGCTAGAAAGGCAAAATATAAGAATTTCATTCACGAAATTTTTGAACCGCATTAATTCATCTTTATTCATTTTAAATTCCCCATATTAGCATTTTGCAAAAACTCCTTTCAGCCTTACGATACAACAAATAATTAAGCTGTTTCAAAGTAAGATAACTATGTTTTGGACATAAACCAATCATTGTTCCCTTATCTGACTGCCTCACAACACCCGCCTCCCCATCACCAAAAACACACATCATATCGATTCACTCATCCCATACCCGTGTTATTTTACCACATTTTTTACACACCATTTCATAATACCTACCAAAAAGTAAAGAATACTTAGCAAAAATTTGACGATCATGTTTACAATAAATCATCTTCGCCATCCTCTGACAATCAACCAAACAATTCCCAAATAAACATTTAACGGGTTTTTAAACAAAAACCAAATCATAATACAATCAATTAATATCACTACCCAATCAAACCACGAATAACTCAAGATAGAATAAACAAGCTCTTTATTCATCCTATCCAACTTTTGCATCATTTCTTCACCTTTTTTATTTGTAATAAAAGTTGTTGATTCTTAAAAACACCAAAAATCAAAACCGACAACATAATGATAGTCAACGACCATTGATTATCATAACTACTATTAGGTAATATCAAACGCAATATGAATATAAAAAAAAACAAAATAAGTCCAGTCCATTTAATCGTTATTGCCATATCGTATTCATAAGAACTCATTGTTTCACCTTTGAGTTAGGCATCATGTTTGGACTGGTTTGTAGTTCTCTTTTCTTTAATTCCCCTTGTAAAGTTGTCAGCATTGCTTTGATCTGAATACTGTTGGCTTTAATAATTAAATCCATGAATTGTTTGATTTCAACCTGCCCCAAACCCTCAACCATTATTAAACCTCACCAAAACCCAAGCAAAAGACCACGCAATGCCCACCATCATGAACGAAAACGCCCATAACTCATTCAAACACTCAATCATGCTTTAAACACCCTTTCTTGGCACATTTAAGGCACACCATACAAGTAACAGTCTTACGCCCAAATTTCAAAGGCTTCCAAACACCAACAGCCATAATCCTATCACAAACAGCACAAGTAAAACGATTCATCTTAGTTCACGTCAAACTCCCACTTGTCAGTGTGTTCCATATCCCATTTACTTTCTGGATAGTCCTCTCTTGCCGAGATTGTACCAAGGATACTTTCTCCCGTTTCTTTGTTAACAAACCGCCATTGACTTGACATACTGTTAATACGGGTAACATTGTTCTCAATACAGGCTCGGATGATTTCTTCAGGTGTGATTGTTCCAAAGTCTTCTTTGCCTGCCACTCTAATTTCAAAGATGTAACTCATCTTAGTTCACCTCGTGAATAACAATCAAGTATTGATTGTATTGCTCTTTTACCTAACGGAGTGTGAAATTCTAGCGTTTGCCGTAATCTACCACTTTCTACATAATCGTGTGCTTCTTTATTCATCGTGTCACCTCTTTGTATTCAGAACACCATGACCAGTGCCCAGTAAATGATACGTTTACACACTTACATAAGTGTCTCATTTTCAGTCACTTCCGTAAGCTCTTTCGTGAGCTTCATTATCCATTTTTATGGCAATACAACACTCACCACATAATAAGTTTCCTTCAAAACGATACAACTTCTGTACTGGTGGTGTTCTCTCCTCAAACTCGCCCTTGCAACCCTCACACACTCCCTGACAGTCCTCTATCTTTTCTTGCCTCATCGTGTCACCTTTTTAAAAAACTGTGTTGATACACTTGCTTGTTCTCCATTTGGAAGCATTATATCTATACTTAATCCATTTGGTGATACAAAAAGCACTTCAGCAATAACTCCTTTCCAATTAAAACTTCCTAGAACTTTATCCCCAACATTAATTTCTGTTTCTTGTTTCATTGTTTTGTCTCCACCTTAGCCAAGCTTTTCTTTTGTCGGCTTAGGTCTCAATATAACTATTAAAGAAGCTAAAGTATATAAATCTTTCTGTTTCTAGACGGGAAAAAGGTATACTAAAAACATCATGTTATTTAATCATTAAACGATTTAAAGAGAATTAGTTTTTGAGCCTTGTTCGGTCGTAAAGTGTAGTTTACGACAGGGGTATATGCCAGTATACGAAAAGGGCTACTGAACAGTATATAAAGCTTCTTTTCTATACAGAAAATAAATGCCTACAATATATAGTTCACAACATATATAATATCGCAATAGACAAAATAATTCAACGTACAATAATTTTAAATACTTCCTATCTCTCACTTTTCACAAAGGAGGAATCCCCATTTCAAAATCACCTCTTTATCCTTTCAGCAAATATATGGAGACCTATTTGCTGAGAGGTTTTTTATTGTCAATAAGTTACCAAGCGGAATTTACCACCGCCCTTTTTTGAGTGTTCAGAAACTCAACTCGGCAACGACTGAGCAGTCCATGCAACTGTCCGAAATCTGAACACTCCAAAAAAAATTTTACAACTTAACACTCAACAAAGTTGAGGGAGGCTTCAATTATGGAGCAACAAAAAACGATAAATTATAACGAAGAATTGAACAAGCTGACCGACGGTCAAGGTTTGAACGTCTGGAAAGTAAAACAAGGAAAATACAAAATAGAAATATTAGAAGAACCAGTTGACGCACAATTTATTAAAGACGGTGGTGAAGTTGTTCAACAATGGAAAATAAGTTGCAAAGTGAATTCTGAAGTTAAGACTTGGTTTATTCCAAAAAGCCAAGGCAAAAATTCAATTAGAGGACAATTGATAAAACTTGCAACGATGAAAGGCAATAAGCTCAAAGGCGTACTCTTTGATTTGCTTGTTGTTGGAGAAAGCAAAGAAAGGAGATATACAATTCCTGAAACGTTATAAAAAAGAACCTAAAAGTTTTTATATTTTCTTTATTTTTTTAAAGTTAAATGAGGTGTTTATAATTACGGAAAATCCCTTTACAGAAGAAGATGAAAAAAGAGCTATACTTGTCACCAAATTAACTAATGGCAAACAGTATGATTCATCATTACACGAACCAGTTAAACTCCTTCTCAATCCAGACCTGTTTTTTAAATTCGTAAATGAACTTGGTAAAAAAATAGCAGGAGAACATTATACTCGAAGCTCAATATTTTTATGTTCCTGTAATATATGGCTTAAAAATAGCCTTCAAACTACACATTGCTTAATTAACAGTTCAAGTAGTGCAGGTAAAGACTTTATCACTAAAAACGTTTTTGATATATTCCCTGATCAAATAAAAGATTATCGCAGCAAAATTACTCCCGAAGCATTTAGTTATTGGAGAACTGATAAAAAAAGTGTAGAAGATGGTTTTAGTTGGGATGGCAGACTTTTATATTTAGAAGATTGTAGTCAACATTTGTTAGATAGTGCTACTTTTAGAGTTATGTTAAGTGGAGGTACTCATGCTACTGTAGTTCGTGATCAAAGAGCTATTGATTTAAGAATTAATGGTAGACCTTTAGTATTAGTTACAACAGCTACTACAAAACCTAGTAATGAATTATTAAACCGTTTTATACCAATCAGTTTGGAAGAAACGGGAGAACAAACTGCTAATGTTTTTTTAAAGGAATTAGAATTTGCTAAAGGAGTTAAGAATGATTATGATATTTCGTTCAAAAAAGCTTTAAGTTGTTTGGAACGAGTGAATGTTGTTATTCCTTTTGCTGAATATTTAGCTAGTTTATTTCCTTGTAAACCTGTGAGTATGAGACGTGAATTTGCTCGTTTTTTAACTTTGATTCAGAATAGTGCTGCCTTGCATCAGTTTCAACGTAATAAAGATGAAAATGGTAATGTGTTAGCTGATTGGTTTGATTATGATTTGGCGGTTTATTGTTATGGTGGTTTTGCTAGAGAAATTGTTAAATTGACTAAAACTCAGCAACGCATTTATGATTGTTTGATTGATGGTGAATGGTATTATTTAAAAGAGATTTCTGGAAAGCTTGGTTTGGATTCTACTTGGGTTTATAGAATTTTAAGTCAATTACAAGAAAAAGAACTTGTGGTTTGTAAACTGGATGATACAGAGGCTAAGTCTAAAGCGAAGCACATTTATGCTAAACTTGTTTCGCATTCGCAACTTCCTAAAAGTAAAGAGTTACTATTTAAAATTAATGAAAACCCTGAGAATCTTGTTAAACTTGCTAACTTTTTTAACACTACTACTACATCACACCCCTAGTTTAGTCCTTTTTGATAAGAAATCTAGCAGAATTGACAAGTATGAGACAATAAAATCATATAAATAAATGGTATAAAAATGGCGATTTGTTATCAATGTAGACAAAAATTTTACGGAAACACTTGTAGGTGCGGATGGCAGGCAGAATACAAATGTTGGAGTTGCAAAGCCAAGATAGTTCCAGAAGATTGTAATCGGTGTTTACATTGTGGTTGGTTTGATTGTCCTAGTTGTGATAAGTGTGGTTGTTGGGATAATCGTCCTTTAAGTAATGAAGAAAAGGAAAAAGGGTTGAACTGAAACCACAACGCATAAGTTTATATATTAAACTAATTTAATGGGTTTAAAATGAATGAGTTTATCAAACGTAAGTCTCACATTCGCCATCATATCACTAGACGCAAGCTTGCAGAACATTTCTACATAAATGATTATAAAACCAAAGGTAATTGTTTTTGTTGTCATAAAAAAAATATATGGGTTAGTATCATGCACATAGTTAGTTATAATTTGCGTCCGAATTATCGTACTGCAGAATTTTGTTATAATTGTTTAAAGAGGCTTCAGAGGTTTTGAAAAAAAATGGGAATAATTAATGAAAGTGAAATTAAAGTTTTAGAGGAAACAATTAAAAAGTGTATTTTGTTGTGGCATGAAAAGTGTTTGGAACAAATACGTTTGGAGACTGCTAATAAGCGTCATTTGGAGGAGTTAAAATCACAATTAATATTTAATAATAAAATGGGGAAATACAATTAAAAAATGGAGAAAACTAAGATACTGGGAGTGTTGAAGTGAAATGTCTTTAATAAAAAAAGACGTTTGGGATAGTTATAATTTAAGTTGTTCAGTAGATGATGAAGGTGGGGTTTATCCAAAAGTTGTTTTGGTGTCTCGTCTTGTCGCACTCAAAAAAGAATTGATTATTGAATTGAAAAAAACTATTGCGAAAACGGTCACGGACACGACAATTGGTGGAAATTATGCCAATGGCGTTCAATATGCCATTAATGAATTAGACTTGGTTTTTCCTGATGAGGTTTTGAAGTGAACAATGATTTTAAAGAGTGTATTGATATTTTAGTAAAACACAAGTTTAAAAAGAAAACTATTGAGGAAGCGAAACGGGTTTTTGGGCTTGTTGAGGTGTTGAAGTGAGGAAGGATAAAAGAACATTGTTTTTGTGTTTATGTGAAACTCATTTGTCTTCGATCTGTACTTTATTAAATCGTCTTGAAAAATTGCCCATGGATTATCCCTCTTCGGGTTACTCCACAATTGTTGATATTCGTAAAAAAGTTATTGATGTGAGAGTTCAATTAAGGGTTTTAAAGGGGAATTTATTCGAATGAGGTGTTGAAGTGAAGCTTTTTAATTATGATGTGAATACGGTGTTTTTATCTTATTCAGATGATAAGTTAAAACGTTTTAAAAGAACGCCCAAAATAGGGCGTAGTACGAAAGTTATACAGATTGATAATTGGTTGAATGTTAAAAGTCGTCGTGTTATAATTTGGCAAGGCAGCAGTCGTTTATTCTTGGTTGACGAAAAAGTTATATTTGAGTTGGCGAAATTTTTAAGAAAAAATGGAAGAAGGTGTTGAAATGAGTTTAACTGATATATGTCAAAATTGTAAAAAAAGAATGGAATTACTATATAATGCTTTTTTTACCATACCATTTTTTGCTCCAGAACCAGAAATAAGAGGACAAGTATGTGATAACAAAAAGTGTAAGATGTGTGGAGTTGAAAGAAGGCATGAAAGACATGGGGAAAGAATGACACGTGATGAATATTTAAAATGGAGAGTTTAAAATGCCTTTAACGAAAAAAGATGTCCGGTATGATTATATTCATAGTGTAGATAAGACGAGTTTGAATTCCAAATTAAGATATAGAATTCGTAAGGGTTGGAAGTTATTTTCACGGGGCTCTGGGCGAAATGAAGTACACAAGCCTTTTTTTTGGGCGTTGGTAATGAAATGTCTTTAACGAAAAAAGATGTTTGGATTATCAAAGAATACGCTAAGATAGAACAAAGAGTAATCAAAATATCTCGTCTTGTTGAACTCAAAAAAGAATTAAAAGATGATGAAATGTTTAGGGAAACTGCTGAGGAACTGGCAAAGAAATTGCATTATAAATATGAAAAAATTGCAAAAGATGTAGGTTGGAAAACACAAACGCCAGTTGAGTGGAACAAGCTTCCGCAGAAGAATAAAACCGTTATGATACGTTTGGCTTCAGTTTTGCAATTACAATACGGTACACGGTTTCTTTTAAAGATTGACGAAGTTTTTCCT
>Ga0247727_10003287_pt1 | contig 35927 bp, 32 predicted proteins | sample WisWelCaveWW1625_FD_202498 | JGI IMG/M metagenome (GOLD analysis project Ga0247727, IMG submission 202498) | Biofilm microbial communities from Wishing Well Cave, Virginia, United States - WW16-25 | ecosystem: Environmental > Aquatic > Deep subsurface > Groundwater > Cave microbial mat | place...
GCGCGGGCGTATGGACCGGAAGCACAAAGCTCACGGTCAAGTGGTCAAAGATATCTACGTCTATCCACTGGTGCGTGATGCCCGGCAACGGCTACGCGGAGATCTCACGCGGTAAACAAATACACGTCACCTTACGCTCGATATCTTGTTCATCTTACCAGACCCTTTCCAGATTTCGATTTTTCCTTCATAAAACCTGTGCGTCAAAAGGCAGTCGAGCTGCTTCATCTAAAGCAGGGCGATCGTGTTCTCGATCTGGGTTGCGGAATGGGCGGAAGTATCCCTTACCTGGTTCGTGCCGTAGGACCATCGGGTCAAGTGGTTGGTATTGAGATTAGCCCCGAAGTTGCCCTAAACGCAAGAAGTCGTATTGAAAGAAACCAGTGGCGAAATGTCCAAGTCATCGAGGCCGATGCCCGGACTGTTGACTTGACAGGTACGTTCGATGGTGCACTCATGTTCGCTGCGGCTGATGTCTATGCTTCCCAAGAAGCTCTGGACAATTTCTTACCGCATTTACGAGACAACGCCCGGGTTGTTGCATTCGGAGCGAAAACTTCGGCCAATCGTTTGGGATGGATCTTGAACCCTTTCTTGCGAATGGCCTTTTCGAAGCTCTCTTTCCCAACAACTCCAGGTATAGAGGACGAACCTTGGCGAATGGTGGCGAAGCGCGTTGAAAGGCTTGATGTCGCCGAATACTTCTTTGGTTGGATGTTCCTCGCTTCGGGTTCTTTCATCAGAGAATATAAGAGGTAATGATTGGTCGTGAGGCGTGAGGTGCATAGGACGACGTGACGCACGACAGGAGGTCCAGTGCGACGGCGGAGACCTTTTAGGAATTACGAGCCAGAGGCGTTTCTCAGATCGAGGAGGTAAACATGGCGGGCGAACAACCGACGGGTAGGAGCAACGCAGCACGTTACGCTGGTCTCGGCATCGCTCTCGGGGCTGGGATCGGTGCAGCCATCGGCGTGGCAACCGGCGACTTGGAGGTGTGGCTTGCTGTTGGCGTTGGTGTTGGCGCAACGGTTGGCGTAACGCTTTCAAAGAGAGTGGGTCGAGTCCGCGGCGTCTAACCGGGCGCTGCAACCGCCGAGCGGCGCCGGGGGCCGCCGGTGCGAGTTTGAGACTTTGTCTGGCGCCGCTCGCAGCTGAGCGCCTGAGTCGTTAGGCTGACCGGGACGGTGGAGGTCAGGTGGACCCATGGGCTGGGAAGGTGCATATTGCCAGAGCCAGCGATCGAAGAGCGAACCGTGACCTGGCGGTGATGATCGAGGCGGCGGAGATTCTCCGGCGTCGAGATGAAGGCCACCAGCATCGGCTTGCCGCCCGAGCTCTTGCCGAACTCGACCAGGCGCAGGCGATCGCTGGAAGCGGCCAGCTTGTGATCGTCGCCGGGGGTGAAGCCGAGGTGCTCCTTGGGCGTCGGCACCGCACCCCAGGCGCAGGCGGCGATGCACAGGCACAAAGCGAGTGGTTTGCGCATAACGGGACAATGATACATCAGCGCGCGGCGGCGTCTGGCTGATTCCCGATTCGGAGTTGACCGGCCTGCTGGTAAACATGTGCCCAAAGCATGGTAGAATAATTCTGGCCTTCTCTATGTCCCTCAATATCAAGAACTCCGAAGTGGAACGCCTAGCCACCCAAGTCGCTCAACTGGCTCGCGAATCCAAGACAGAGGCAATCCGTAGGGCGCTTCTGGAACGCAAGGCGCGCCTGGAGGTTCGCCGCTCCTCCCTGCCCAGGCGGGAGCGCATAGAGGCTCTCCTGCGCAACCGGATTTGGCCGCAGATCCCTCCGGAGCTTTTTGGCAAGCCGATCTCGCGGGAAGAGGAGGAGCAAATCCTGGGCTACGGGCCCCAGGGTGTATGACCGAATCCGTGATCCTCGATTCTTCCGCCATCCTGGCGGTAATCTTCGGAGAACCTGTCCGGGACCGGATTCTCGACCGCTTGGCGAGTGTGACGCTGGTAGCGGTCGGCGCTCCTACAGTTGCCGAAGCCGCCATCGTTCTTTGTTCCCGGCTCAACCAGGACGCCCGGCCTCGGCTGCAAGAATTCCTGCGCGAGCTCGAGGCGGAGATCATTCCTTTCACCACGGAGCACCTCCAGCTTGCCGTGGACGCGTTCCTTCGTTACGGAAAGGGCCGCCACGCCGCCTCGCTCAACTTCGGCGATTGTCTCTGCTACGCCGTCGCGACGGTCGCCGGCGCTCCATTACTGTGCACGGGGGACGACTTCGCGAAGACGGACCTCGACGTGGCGTGAGTACAGCCGTCCTGAGCAACACGATCGCCAGACCCATGAGAACCATCGCCAACGGGAAAGTCCATGGCCGATTCCAGCGGCCGGTTCCGTGGTGGAAAGGTATCACGGGACAATGAGCTATCAGCGCGCGGCGGCCGCTTCCAGGCCCGCCCAGGTCGCTTCGTTCAGCGGGATCCCTTCGCGGCGATAGCGCGCCTCGGTTTCCGCCTCCAGCCCGCCGGGAGCATAGAGGCGCTCGACGCCGGCGGCGCGGCGGCTCTCGCGCACCTGGCGCACAATCGCGTCGACGCGCGCGCGGAATCGCGCCGGATCCTCGAAGGCGGCGATGCGAACGGCCAGGAACAGGTGCCCGTCGCAGCCGGGCCGCGCGCCATCGACCATGTTGCCGAGCTCGGCGCCGTAGGAGGCGCCGCCGAGCAGCGTCGCGAGCATCCCCATGACCATCGCCAGTCCGACGCCCTTGTATCCGCCGATCGGTTGCAGCAGGCCGTCGAGCGCCCGGGCGGGGTCGGTGGTCGGGACGCCATCGGCGTCGAAGGCCCACGTAGGAGGAATCGGAAAACCCTTCTGATGGTAGACGCGGATCTTCCCGTGCGAGGAATGGCTGAAGGCGGCATCGACCACCACGGGCGGCTCTTCGCCGGCCGGGATCGCCACCGCCAGCGGGTTGATGCCGACGATCTTGTCCAGGCCGCCCCAGGGCGCCATCGTCGGCAGGGCGTTGGTGGTCGCCACCCCGATCATCTCTTCGGGAAGCGCCTGCATGGCGTAGTAGAACATGGCGCCGCAGTGGTTGCTGCCGCGCACCGCCGCCGCCGCGACGTTCACGGTGCGCGCCCGCTCGATGGCCCGGTGCATGGCGAAGGTGGCGCCGATTTGCCCCATGCTGTTCGAGCCGTCGACGACGATCGCCGCGGCCTGGTCGCGGACCACGCGCGGCCGGCCGGCCGGATCCACCCCGCCCGCCAGGAGCTTTTCGACATATTCGGGGACTCGCAACACGCCGTGCGAATGCACGCCGCGCACATCGGCGGCCACCAGCGAATCGGCCAGCAGGAAGGCGTCGGCCGGCGACATGCGGCAGCGTTCGAAGACGCCGGCGACGCGCGCGCGCAGGTCGTCGACGCCGATGCGCCGCTCGTTTTCCGTCCCGGAGTACGTGATATAGTCAGCCTAACATGGGTGCTGAAACCGCCATCGCTTTACCCGCCGGGGAAACGCCGCGCGCGCTGGGACCGGTTGCCGGCGAGGATCGAGTCAGCTCCATCGACGTCCTGCGCGGCTTCGCGCTGCTCGGCATCCTGCTCATGAATATCCTCGTGTTCGCCCTGCCCGACGCCGCTTACTCTAATCCCTCGGTGGCGGGCGGCGACCGCGGCGCCAACCTGTGGGCGTGGATCCTCCAGTACGTGTTCGCCGACGGCCGCATGCGCGGAATCTTCTCGATGATGTTCGGCGCCAGCGCGTACCTGCTGCTCTCGCGGGGCGAAGCGCGCGGCTTCGGGATCGCCGACATCTATTACCGCCGCACGCTCTGGCTCATGCTGTTCGGCATGATCCATGCCTATTTCATCTGGCACGGCGACATCCTTTACCCCTATGCGCTGCTCGGCCTGGTGCTCTATCCGCTGCGCCACCTGCGGCCCAGGACGCTGCTCATCCTGGCCGGCATCGGCGTGTTGATTCTGACGGCGATGTCGATCGGAGAAGGCTTCCGCCTGGGGTCGATGCGCGAGAAGGCCCTGGCGGCCGATGCCGCCGCGGCCAACGGACAGAAGCTTACCGAAGAGCAGCAGGAAGCGCAGAAGAAGTGGAAAGAGAAACTCAAGGAGATCAAGCCGGGCCCGGAGGACGTCAAGAAAGAGACCGACGCCTACCGCGGCAACTACCTGAAGGCGCTCGAGCGTCGCGCGACTGCCACCCTCCACTGGCACTCGTTCCCGTTCTATTTCCCCGGTATGTGGGACATGTTCGCCATGATGCTGGTGGGCATCGCACTGGTGAAGACCGGCGTGCTCACGGCGGAGCGATCCGTGCGCTTTTACGCGCAGTTGGCGGCGATCGGCTACCTCATCGGGCTGCCGATTAACGCGCTGGCGGCGTGGCAATCGGTCCAGAACCAGTTCGAGCCGATCAGTTTGTTTTTCACCACCTCCACCTATCAACTGGGACGAGTGTCGACCACGCTGGCGCACGCGGCCGTGCTGCTGATGATCGTCAAATCCGGGGCGCTGCGGTGGCTGACGTCGCGGCTGGCGGCGGTGGGACAGATGGCCTTTTCCAACTACATCCTGACCTCGCTGACCTGCTCGGTGATTTTCTACGGCTACGGCTTCGGCTTCTACGGCAGGCTGGAGCGCTACCAGCTCTACTTCATCGTCCCCGCGATCTGGATCTTCCAACTCGCCGTCAGCCCGATCTGGCTGCGGCATTTCCGCTTCGGGCCGCTCGAGTGGGGCTGGCGCTCCCTGACGTATTGGAAACGCCAGCCGATGCGGCTGCGGCGCCCGGAGCCGGAAGCGGCGATTGCGTCCGGGTAGCCGCTGGCGCCCACGCGCCCGGCGCCCGACACCGCCCGACCGCCCGGTCCGCCTGGTAGCCGCGACCAGCGGCTCCGGAGGTCACCCGGAATTGTGCTATGTTCGGTTAAAGTGTTGTGGCGATGAGCACAAAGACGGCCATCTACATTGAGGACTACCTCAAGATGAGCTTTCCGGACCTCGACCGGGAGTACCGGGACGGGGAAACCGTGGAGCGAACGATGCCGGATTACCCGCATGGCAAGGCCCAAGGAACAGTTGTTGCCTATTTTGTCGGGCTGCGGAAGGAGTTGCCCGTTTTCCCTTGCGTGGAGACGCGGATGAGGCTGAGCACGACGCGGGTGTTGATTCCCGATGTCGCCGTGTTTTGGGCCCAGGAGCCCGGGAGCCGCATTCCTGACCAGCCGCCGCTGATCGTGATCGAGATTCTTTCCCCCGACGACCGCATGCAGGAGGTTCGGGCGAAGCTGGAAGAATACCGGGCCTGGGGTGTGCCTCACGTCTGGCTGGCGGATCCGCACCTCAGGCGGCTGTACGTGTGTGATGAGGGGCTGAGGGAAGTCACCTCGCTTCCGCTGCCGGAACTCAAGCTGGAACTTGGGCCCACTGACGTGTTTGGCGATTGAAGGGCCTTACTGTGAACTCCGGCGAACGACACAGCCGGCGAACGGCCTTGACACCAACCCGGGCGCCATCTATCATTTTCCCAGAGAAAAGGAGGGGGGCATGTCACGTCAAATCGCCACGTTCTTGCTGCTTGTTTGCCTGCTGGGGAGTTTCGTCGCCTACGGCCAGGTCTCGACTGCGTCGATCAATGGCACCGTCAAGGATCCGCAGGGTGCGATCATTGCCGGAGCCGATCTGCTGCTGACGAATACGCAAACCGCCGTTCGGCTCCGGACGAAGAGCACGGAGGCGGGCATTTACCGCTTTCAGAACGTTCCCGCCGGTTTGTACACGCTGGCCGCGTCGGCCCAGGGCTTTACCACCAAACGCCTGGAGCGGTTTACGCTCACCGTCAACCAGAGCACCACGCTCGACTTCGGGCTCGACGTGGGCGCGGTGACCGAAACGGTCACCGTGGAAGCCGCCGCCGTCCAGTTGCAAAGCTCTTCGGCCGAGCTCGGACAAGCCATCGAGGAGAAGCAGGTCAAGGATCTGCCGCTCAACGGCCGCAACTTCACCCAGATGATGATGCTCCAACCCGGCGTCGTCATGGTGGCCCCGCCCGGCACGCAGTCCATGAGCTATACGCGCCAGATCGGCGAGGGCTCCAACCCATCGGTGAACGGGCAGAACAACCGCGCCAACGTCTACCTGCTCGACGGTGTGTCGAACTTCGAAACGTTCGGCAACGCCTACGCGGTGCCGCCCATCATCGACGCGATCCAGGAATTCAAAGTGCAATCCCACAATGATTCCTCCGAATTCGGCATGGGGGGCGGCGGCACGGTCAACGTGGTGACCAAGTCCGGCACCAACGAGCTGCATGGCACGGCCTGGTATTTCGGCAAGAACAGCGCGTTCAACGCGCGGCGCTTCAACGAAGCGAGGGTGAATCCCTTCAAGCAGCACCAGTACGGCTTCACGGCCGGGGGGCCGGTGTGGATTCCCAGGGTGTACAACGGGCGGAACAAGACCTTCGTGTTCGGCGCGTTTCAGGGTTTCCGCTTCGCCAGCCCGTCGCGCAGCTACTATAACGTTCCGTCGGAAGCCATGTTGAACGGCGACTTCCGCGAGGTGGGGCGCAATATCTTCAACCCCAGAACGACGCGCGTCGACCCGGCTACCGGCAATTTCATCCGCGATCCTTTCCCCGACAACAGGATTCCGGCGAGCCTGATCGACAAGCGCATTCTGGACTACATCAACCTCACCGGCGTGCCAAGGCCCACCGGGACCGACCGACCGCAGTTCAACGTCGTCGACCTCCGCAACCGAAACCTCGATCAGGAAGAGTTTCAGATCCGCGCCGACCATAACTTCAGCTCCTCGGACATGGTCTGGTTCCGGTTCAGCGGCCTCGACCTGCGCGACAGGGGCTCCGGCGGGCGCGCCAATCTGTTCCGCTCGCGCGAGATGGAGGCACAGAATCTGGCCGCAAGCTGGGTCCACATTTTCGACGCCGCCTCCACCATGCAGTTGCAGTTCGGAAGCTCCATCAGCGACATTCCGGATATCGTGGCATTTGACAGCGTGCCCGCCGACATCATCCAGAAAACAGGCTTCGGTCCGGGATTGACCAAGTACCGGACCGGCAATATCCTCTCCACCCTCGGCGTGGCGAACTACTTCGGCGGCGGTCCCTCCGTGGTGACCAACCGGCCCGCCGACAACTGGCAGATGCGAGGCAACTACAGCCGGATCATCGGCACCCACACGCTGAAGCTCGGCGCCGAGTTCATCCGCGCCACGATGCGGCGCACGCAGGGCTCCCACGGCGTCGACTTCCGCGAGTTCGAAACCGCCGATCCGCGGAATTCGGCGCGCACGGGAAACTCCGTGGCATCGCTGCTGCTGAACGCGCCGTTCACCTCGTCCCGACGCGACATCCTGGAGACGCTGCGATTCGGCGGCAACCTGGGGTGGTTCGTTCAGGACTCCTGGAAGGCGACCCAGCGACTCACCGTCAACCTCGGCCTGCGCTACGACTACACCTGGATTCCCGGCTACGGCACGGTCCAGGACAAGAACATCTTCACCGGCAACGCGGACACCGATACCGGGCGGTACCTGGTGATCAAGTCGCCCGAGGCGTGCTCCAAAACCGGCGGCGCGCCTTGCATTCCCACCGCGGATGGCCGGCTGCCGGCGAACGTCGTCGAGGTTCCGGACGGCCTGATCATGCGCGGGCGCACCAATATGTTCCAGCCGCGCATTGGTCTGGCGTATCGTTTGACCGAGAGGACCACCATCCGCACCGCGGGCGGAATCGTCTTCGATAGTTGGGCCGGCGTCTACCAGAGCGCGCGCGGCATCGGCGGCAACTGGCCCGACGTTTCGGTGACGCGGCTTGGCAATCTGAACGACCCGCGGCCGGCGGATCCGTTCCCCGGCGTGACCGCGCAGGATCCGAGCCTCGGCGCCTCGCTGGTTCCCACCCCCACGCCATTCAACCAGGAATGGTGGTTCATGGACCCGGAATGGAAGCAGGGCTATTCGATGCAGTGGAACTTCGGGATCCAGCACCAGCTTGCGACCGCGACGGTGGTCGAGGTGGATTATGTCGGAAGCGGCAATCGCGACCTGGACCTCGGAGCGCGGCGCAACACCGCGGTGACGCCCGGTCCGGGTGATCCGCGCGATCGCATGCGGTTCCCGTACATGCGCCCGACCTTCTTCGCCAAGAGCATCGGCCGCAGCAACTACAACGCGCTGCAAGCGTCCCTGAAGCGCAGCTTCACCAAGGGCCTCGCCGTGACGGTCGCCTACACGTGGTCGAAGTCGATCGACGTTGCCTGCTCCGGCTTCTTCGGCACCGAAGGCTGCGGCGTGCAGAACGAGTACGACTTGAACGCCGACCGCAGCGTGTCGGCGTTCGACATTCCCCACAACTTCGTCGCCAGTTGGGTGTACGATCTGCCGTTTGGGAAAGGCGGGCTTTCGACGAGCAACCGGGTGCTGGATTATGCGCTGGACGGCTGGCAGTTCAATGGCCTGGTGGTTTTCCGCAACGGGATTCCGTACACTCCGACGGTGCCCGGAGATCTGGCGAACGTCTTTAACTCGGGCACCTACCTGCGCCCCAATCTGGTCGGCAATCCGCACCGCAGCGAACCGACGCCGGAGCGCTGGTTCAACACCGAAGCCTTCGCCGCGCCGCGGCAGTTCTCCTTCGGCAACCTCGGGCGCAATAGCTTGCGGCCGGATAGCGTGCAGCGCTTCGACATGAGCCTGTTCCGGCGAATCCCGATGCGTGAGGGCTGGAGCGTCGAGCTTCGAGTCGAGGCGTTCAACGTGTTCAACTCCGTCTTCTATGCCGCTCCGGACGGGAACCTGGCCAGTTCGCGGTTTGGTCTGGTGACGGGCATGCAGGTTCCGCCGCGGGAGCTCCAGTTGGGGGCGAAGATTATTTTCTGACGCCGCCCGCGGATGACCGGACCGCGAGGCTCAGCGCGTACTCGACGTCCCGGTCTTGCGGGTTCAGATCCAGCGCGCTCCGCAGCTCGTTGCGCGCTTGCGCGGGATCCCCGGACTGAAGCAGAACCAGGCCGAGGTTCTTCAGCAGATCGGCCCGAGCCCGGCACTGGCCGCAAACCTGAACCGCCTCACGCAAGCGGCTGATCGCCAGCGCCCAATCGTTGTCCTTCGCCGAGCCGAGGGCGAAATTGGAGAGCACCCGGGCGCGGGTTGTGGCCAGCTCCTCTTCCTTCAGTTCGCGAAACTGCTTGCCGTACTCCGCCGCTTCCGGAGAGTCGCGGGCCAGCATGGCTCGCATCAGCGCGAACACCGCCGCCGAATCCCGCGAATCGAGTTCCACTGCCTTCTTGAGATGATCGAGCCCGTCCTGGCGCCCCTCTTTCAGAAGGGCCTTACCCAGTTCCAGGTGTGCCGCCACGTTCTCCGGTTCCAGTTGAAGCGAGGCGCGCAAGTGCGGTATTGCTCTCGCCGGGTCTCCCGAGTAGGCATAGGCCATTCCGAGCAAACGGCGTGTCGGCCCGCGGCTCGGGTCGAGTTGGTGCGCCCTCTCCAAAGCTGCCTTCGCTTCCTCGTAACGCTTCAGCTCCAACAGCACGCGGCCGCGATTGTAGTGACCGGGCGCCGAGTTTGGCTCCAGTCGCACGGCCGTCTCAAACCGCGCGAGTGCCTCCACGCGACGGGTGGCGTCAGCGAGAGCTATGCCGAGGTTCATGTGCGATTGAGCGGAGCCGGGCTGGATTGCGGCCGCCTGCTCAAAAACCGGTATCGCGGCGTCCACCTGCCGTTGCCGCATCAAGGACATGCCGAGCGCCGTGAGAAGCGCCGGATGGCCGGGTTGCAAGGCAAGCCCCTTGCGCAGCGCCTGTTCGGCTTCGGCGAATCGCGCCTGTCCCGCCAGAACGATGCCGAGGCTCAGATATCCGGCGACGTAGTTCGGATCAGCCTGGACGGCCCGGCGGAGAAACTGCTCCGCCTCGAGGCTGCGTCCTTGCCGGTCGTAGAGCGCTCCCAGATTGCCCAACGCCTCAGCGGAATCGGGTTTGAGCCGGATCGCTGAGCGGAAGGCGGCCACGGCGCAGGGGAGATTGCCTTTCCCGGCGAACCAGAGGCCGATCTCAAGCTGCGACGCCGGGCCCGGCTGCCGCGCTGCCGCGGCGCGCAGCTCGGGAGACGGATCGCATTTGCCCGGCTCCTGCGCGGAAAGGCTCACCGTCAGCAACACGATGGCAACTGGGATGGCGGCCACGTTCCCCCAGCCTATCACGGGCGTGGAAACGGTCCCCGCGCTTCTTCCAGCCGCACGCCCAGCTCGAGCAGCAGCTCCTCCTCCCACGGCCGGCCGATGAGCTGAATGCCGGCGGGCAGCCCCTGCGGGTCGCGTGTGACGGGAATCACCAGCGAGGGCAGACCGAGCAGGTTCACCCAGGTGAGCGGCATCATCGCCTCGAACAGGCCGATGGATTTTTCAGCGAGCGTCCAGCGGCGCTGTCGGTGAGGGAAAGCGACCACGCCACAGGCCGGCGCCAGCAGCACGGGCCATTCCTCCATCTGCGCGAGCAGCGCGGCGCGCATCGCATCCCGCGCGGCCAGGTTCTCGAGAATCGTTTTGGCCGTCGGATCCGGGTGGTCGCGAACGCTGTCGAAGAACTCCCGACCGGTCCAGTGCAGCTCCTCCTCGCGGCCGGCGAACATCTCGCGCTGGGCGACGGCGGCCAGCTCGACGAAGAAGAACGCCCACAGGTTCGGCGCGCGCTCGAGGCCGCGCGGTGTGAACGCATCCACCGCCAGGCCGAGCCCGGAGAGAGCGGCCGCCGCCTTCCGCACGGCTTCCCTCATCACCGGCTCGACCGGCACGCGGTGGAACTGCTCCATCACGCCGACGCGCAGTCCGGCCAACTCGGGCTTGCGCACCGGCACCGGCGCCGAGAACGGATCCTCGCCGTCGAAGCCGGCGACCACGCGGAAGAGCGCCTCGAGGTCGCGCGCGCTGCGGGCCATCGGCCCGACCACGCCGAGCAGACCGCCGGGATGGCAGGTCGGCGGAAAGTGCCCCGCGCCCGAGACCCGGCCCGGGGTCGGCTTCAGGCCGGCGATGCCGCAGAAGTGCGCCGGCACGCGGATGGATCCGCCGCCGTCGCTGCCGATGCCTCCGGCCGAGCAGAAACCCGCGATCGCCGCCGCTTCTCCGCCGCTCGATCCGCCGGCGGTGCGCTCGGGATTCCACGGGTTGTTGGTCCGCCCGATGATATGGTTGTCGGATTCGTAGTTGGCCAGCATCTCCGGGCAATTGGTCTTGCCGAGCACGATGGCCCCGGCGTCGCGAAGGCGGCGTACCACGGCGGCGTCGCGGCCGGCGCGGTGGTCCAGCCGCAGGCGGCTCCCGCACAGCGTGGGGAGGCCGGCGACGTCGAGGCTGTCCTTGATGGTGACGGGAACCCCGTGCAGCGCGCCGGGCGCCGCACCGCGGTCGAGCCCCTCCTGCGCCGCGCGCGCCTCGGCCCGCGCCTGCTCCGCCAGGACGGTGACGAAGGCGTTTAATCCCGAATTCCTGGTCTCGATTTCGCGGAGGTGGGCTTCCACCAGCTCCACCGGGGAGAGTCGCCGGTTGCGGATTTCCTCGACCATGCGCGTGAGAGAGAGGCGGTGCGGCATTCCTTCAGTTTAACGTCGCGCCCGCTGATAGAATGGCGTGAGTGGCCACCTATTCCTTCCGCGAGGCCCGGCAATGCGTCGCTGAGCAAGTGGCGCGCGCGCGCCGGCCGCAGGCGGAGACGGTGGCGCTGGAGGCGGCCGCCGAACGCATCCTGGCCGAACAGGTCGCCGCCGATCGCGATTGTCCCCCGGTGGCGCGCTCGGTGCGCGATGGCTTTGCGGTGCGCGCCGCGGACCTGCCCGGCTCGCTCGAAATCATCGGCGAAGCGCCCGCGGGGGCGACTTTCGACGGCGTGGTGGGCCCGGGGCAGGCGGTCGAGATCATGACCGGCGCGCCGGTGCCGGAGGGCGCCGACGCCATCGTGATGGTGGAGCATACCAGCCGCGAAGGCAACCGCGTCACGACCGGGAACGCGCCGCGCCCGGGCGAATTCATCAACCCGCGGGCCGCCGAGGCGCGGCGGGGCGACCTCCTGCTCGGCTGCGGACGGCGCCTCGGTTTCCCCGAGATCGCGCTGCTCGCCGGTCTGGGCAAGACGCAAGTTCAGGTGTTCCGCAAGCCGCGAGTCGCTATTCTTTCCACCGGCGACGAAGTGGTTCCCATCACCGAGCAGCCGCGGGACAACCAGGTGCGCAACTCCAACGCCTGGTCGCTGGCCGTGCAGGTGGAGCGCGCCGGCGGCCTTCCCGAGATTCTGCCCGTTGCGCCGGACCGGCACGAGGAAACGCGGCAGCTGATCGAGCGGGGCCTCGGCTCGGACCTGCTGCTCGTCTCCGGCGGCGTTTCGGCGGGTAAGTACGACCTGGTCGAGCGCGTGCTCGCGGAGCTGGGCGCCGAGTTCTACTTCGACCGCGTGCTGATCCAGCCGGGTCAGCCGCTGGTGTTCGGACGCGCGCGCGAGGTGTTCTTTTTCGGCCTGCCCGGCAACCCGGCCTCGACCATGGTGACTTTCGAGCTGTTCGCGCGGGCGGCGGTGGAGCTGCTGGCGGGCCAGTCGCAATCCGTGCTGCCGATGCCGCTCGCCCGGCTGACCACGGCGTTTCGGCACAAGACCGGCCTGACGCGTTTTCTGCCGGCGTGCCTCAGCGCCGATGGAACCGAGCTGACGCCGGTCGCCTGGCAGGGCTCCGGGGACATGCCGGCGCTGGCGCGCGCCAACGCCTTCCTGGTGGCCGACGCCGACCGCGAGAGCTGGCAGCCGGGCGACCTCATGCAGGTCCTGCTGCGATGAAAAAGCTCTCGCACTTCGATTCCGCCGGCAGCCCGCGGATGGTGGACGTCTCGGCCAAGCCCGCTACCGCCCGGCGCGCCCGCGCGCACGCCTTCGTCCGCATACGCCCGTCGGTGCTGAAGCAGTTGCCGCGCAACCCGAAGGGAAACCCGCTGGAGATCGCGCGCATCGCCGGCATCGCCGCGGCCAAGAAGACCGCCGAGCTGATTCCGTTGTGCCACCCGCTGCCGCTAACGCACGTCGACGTCGAGGTGAGCGTGGAATCGCGCGGCGTGCGGATCCGCGCCAGCGCCGCCACTACCGCTCCCACGGGCGTCGAAATGGAGGCGCTCACGGCGGCCGCGGTGGCCGCGCTCACCGTCTACGACATGACCAAGGCGCTGGACAAGTCCATCGAGATCCGGGAGCTGTATCTGGAGGAGAAGTCCGGCGGCAAGAGCGGCGACTACAACCGCAGAAAGCCCGCCCGCTCATGAGGACGGCGGCCGTCGTCACCATCAGCGACTCGGCGGCCGGCGGCGCGCGCCCAGACGTCTCCGGACCCGCCGTTCGCGCCCGCCTGGAGGAGCTGGGATGGAGCGTGACGGCGACCGAGCTGATCCCGGACGAGGCCCCGCTCATCTCGACGCGGCTGGCCGCGCTTGCCGACGGCGGCCACGCGGCGGCGATCTTCACCACCGGCGGCACCGGCGTGGCGGCGCGCGATGTCACACCGGAGGCCACGCGCGCCGTGCTCGATCGCGAGATCCCCGGCCTGGCCGAATGGATGCGCGCGCAGGGGAGCCGCTCGACGCCGCTGGCGGTGCTGTCGCGCGCCGTGGCGGGCACGCGCGGCCGGGCGCTGATCGTCAACCTGCCCGGCTCTCCCAAGGGCGCGCTGGAGTCGTTGAATGCTATTGTGGATCTGGTGCCGCACGTTCTGGACCTGTTGCTCGGCCGCACCGAACACGCCCCGGAGACGAAACCCGGCGCCATCGGCGGCCGTCTTCACCCCTGATCACCCCGAATCCATGCGCTCGCGCCCCATCGCAGCCGTTCTCCTGAGCGTCCTGGCGGCGCCCGCCCAGGAGAGGATCCCCGAGCAGACCTTCCGCACCACGGTGAATATCGTGGTGGTTCCGGTGACGGTGATGGACCGCGACGGCAACCACGTCAGCGGGCTCGAGGCGCACAACTTCCAACTGTTCGACAACGAGAAGCCGCAGGACATCCGGATGGACGTGAGCTTCGTGCCGATCTCGCTGGTGGTGGCCGTGCAGGCCGACGCGGTGGTCGAGGCGGTGCTGCCGCAGGTCCGCAAGATCGGGCCGTTGCTGGAAGGCCTGGTGATCGGCCAGCAGGGCGAGGCCGCGGTGCTCTCCTTCGATCATCGCCTCCAGCTCATGCAGGACTTCACCTCCGACGGCCGGCTGCTCACCCAGGCGCTGGAGAAGATCAAGCCGGGCAGCTCCACCAGCCGTCTGACCGATTCGGTGTTCGAAGCCGCGCGCATGCTGCGGCGGCGGCCGCAGAATCACCGCCGCGTCATACTGATCATCAGTGAAACACGCGACAAGGGCAGCGAGGGAAGACTGCGGGAGGCCCTGGTGGAGGTGCAGCACCAGAACATCCTGGTCTACACGCTGGACATCTCGCGCGTGGTGACCACGCTGACCTCCAAGACTCCCGCGCCGCGCCCGGACCACGTGCCGCCGGCCGCGCGCCCCCTGCCACCGGGCGCTCCGGCCACCCCGACCACCGCGGCGCAGATGGGCGGGGGGCAAGGCCAGTCGGCCAGCTTCATCCCGGTGTTCGTCGAGGTGTTTCGGCAGGTGAAGGCGATCTTCGTCTCCAACCCGCTGGAGGTGCTGACCAGGTTCACCGGCGGCCGCGAGTACTCATTCCTCACCCAGCGGCAGATCGAGAGCGCCGTGTCGCGCATTGGCGAGGAACTGCATAGCCAGTACCTGCTCAGTTACAACCCGAACAACAAGCTGGAAGGCGGCTGGCACAACATCCGTGTCGTGGTGAACAAGCCGGAGATGAAAATCACCACGCGGCCGGGGTACTGGCTGGCGGCGGTTCCGGATTAAGGAGACCGCTTGCTTACGCGCGCGGCTCAGAACGGAGCCGCGACGGGCGGGCTAGGCCAGGGCGTCCTTGCAGTACTGGACGCACTTGGCCAGCTCAGCCATGGTGTCCGAGCCTTCCGGGACCGGGTACTCCAGCTCGATGGTGCCCATGAAGTCGTATTCAGATGCAGGTTGGTGATGCGGTTGTGGTACTAAGTAACGCGAACGCGACCGTGACCAGGCCCTCGAACTTCATGACCATCACGGGTGCGGGACAGACACAACGCACGATCCGGTTTTGGTCTCCGCCCGGCCTTCTGAGGCCTCTCGACGGGTGCTTCACCGGTTACTAACGTGCGTGGTTCGGAGCCAGAGCCTGCTCGCCTTGTCGTAAACAGGCCTCTCATATTCAGCCGCGAACGCTTTTTGCAGTTCGGCGGACGATGAGAGCTTTGCCAGTTCCGCGTCGGGGTACTCGAACTCCCGTCTGGTCAGCAGGTCGGGACATCCGAGCAAAGCCCTGCCGACGGTGACCAGTGTCACCCCTTCTCTGACAAAGACTTCTGCCTGGGCCGCTGACCGTATTCCGGCGCCTTCCACGATTGGTAATGTGATCCCCTCGGCCCTTAGGATCTTGGCAAAGACGCGCGACTCCTCCCGCTGCTGCAACGCCGCCTTTCCCCGGTAAATGTGGAGGTAGTCGACGCCAGCCGCCGCGAGAAGGCGTGCCAGCCCGGCGAGCCGGTCGAGCGAATCGGCGCTCGCGATGTCGGGGTGGTTAACGGCGAATGGGCTAATGGTGTAGCCAATCAGGAAGCGGCGCGATAACCGGCGGCGCAGACGGCGCACGAGCTCCGTCGGAAACGCCTCGAAACAGCTCCATTTATCCGTGCGACGGTTGGCCCAGGGATCACTGAATGCATGAAGGAGATAGCCGTTGGCTCCATGCAGCTCGACTCCGCAGAATCCGGCCTTCTGCGCCCGCTCCGCGGCAGCTTCAAACCTGGCGGCGAGGGTTTCGATCTCTTCGTTGGTCAGCGCATGAGGAGAGTCGTAACGGGTCCCTTGAGCGAGGAAAGCGGAAGGCGCCGAGACTTCATGACCGGAGACGCTACGGCTCGTTTTCGGACCGGCGTGGAAAAGCTGCAGGATCGACGGGGCGTGGCCTTGGATCTGTTGCGCCAAGTCGCTAAAGGCGGAGATCTTGCTATCCTCGTCGATCCCCATTTGATTCGGGAACCCCTTTCCTTCTGCCGACACGTACGTAGCTCCCACGATGACGAGCCCGACTCCTCCGCGCGCCCGTCTCGAGTAAAACTCGATATGATGCTGCGTCGGACGGTCAGCAACTTCCGGAAACAGTGTGACCATGGGCGCCATCGCCCAGCGGTTCCTGAGCCTGAGAGAGCCCAGTTGTACGGGTGAATCCAGATCGTTTAGAAAAGGTGACGAACTCGCCGCTTCGGCGCCGGCTGGATTAGTCATCGTCCGGCGCCCCCGGTACTCCACCTCGGTGGGGACCCATTCGGAGATCGCAATAGGCTGAATAGAAGGCTCGGTAGACAGCGGTGGCAAACACTTTCATGAGTCTGTTTTTGCCCCGCCAGAATGCCCACACCAGAATGCCGGTGATGGATACGATCAGGAAGAGGACACCCCATCTGGTTCCCGGAAAAGTAGCAGACCTGTGGATCGCCACACACAGAGCAAGACTGCCGGCTACGAGAGATACCAGGATCATGCTTCGGCACAGCGAGTACGTCGCGTAGTGATTCTCGACGTATATGCCCTTTCTCTGCTGAATCACATAGTCGTAGCAGGCGTTGAACATCATCTGCCCGATAGTTCATCGCCTTCGGCGGGAAGCTTGAATACGTCCACGAAGGCGGCCTTCACCCCCTGCTTGAAATCCGCCGAAAAAGTTAGGTCCCGCGCGTGCATGAGTCTCGTCGCCATCTCCCTTTCGTGGAACAAGAAGTTCCCGACCTCGCGGATGACCAAACCGACGACGTAAGCGATCGGGAGCATCGCCAGAGTGGCCGACCAGTCAAGTTGGGCCGTCTGGGCCCACGCGATCTTGATCAGGAATGCGTAGATGGAAGCACACAGGACCGCGCCCGGAAACAGAATACCGAAAAGATCGTTGAGATTTAGCTTCTTCTCCATGAGTGCCGATTACGACCGGGTTTCATGTATTAACGCGAGCACGGCATCACGGGGGCTCCTGCATTTATTCCTCGACTCTAAGTACTGAATGGCCTGCTCAACTGCGGATTCAGTCGCCGTTTCGCGGACTCGCATTCGGGCTGGAGCGCTGATTCGGAAGCCGGTCAACTCGCGGAGATACGCCAGGTGCGCGAGATGGTACGGCGTCCAATGGTCCGACCAGCGGCTATGGCTTCCAAGATCGATCTCCTCGTGTCGAATGGCGCGCAAAAACCCCTGCTCGTAAACGGTGGGGCTTTGGGGATCGAAAAGGATTGCATCGGTTGTCAGCGTCACGCATTTCAGGAATTCCTCGATACCCGCGACGTGCGGGGGCTGTCCCGCGATCTCCAGTGCAAGCTCGGCTCGCCAGATGTCTACGATCAGCCCTTGGACGATTACTTTTAACCCGCCGAAGCTGTTCTGCTGCGGTCGTTCTGCACGGAACCCTGCATACAACTGGTCGTCATTTGCGAGTCCGAACACCACAAAGTCGACGTCCCTGACCGGAAAGGACTTGCGCAAAACGGCGGACAGCACCGCATTCCTGAGGACTCCGCCAAACACAAGCGCTCGGGCGGGAGCCTGAAAGCGCTCCGTAACGGCTAGAAACAGGCCTTTGCCGAACTCCCGTTCGAAAACGCGCTGCAGAGAACGGACGACGAATGGGCGATCGAGGTGCGTGGTCGAACCCGCAGGCATACTCTCAACCGTAATAATAGCATTGCTTAAGACCCTCGGCAACGCCGTTCAAACCCACGCTCTTGGAGCGGACGAAGCTCTCGGCCCGCCTACACCAGCTTGAGTTCTCCTTCGGCTATCTCATAGACCTGCACGTAGTTGCCGAAAAAGGGAACTTCTACGCGGTACAGATGCCGTCGCCCCAGCGGCCGCGGCACTCGGTGATTTGGTGGGTCAGAAGTTCGTCACGAGAAGGTGCTAGCTAGCTAAGCTAGGGACTGATGCCAAGCTGCCTCAGAAGAGATTTTTGCTCAGCCGGTTCGGTGATGCGGCGGAGAAGGATCTCGCGGCCGTCGGTGGTGGGCTTCAGCGTTCCCTACAGGGCGTAGCCAGATTAGGCCAGGGCGTCCTTGCAGTACTGGACGCACTTGGCCAGCTCAGCCATGGTGTCCGAGCCTTCCGGGACCGGGTACTCCAGCTCGATGGTGCCCATGAAGTCGTACTTCTCCCTCTTCAACAACCGGAGGACCTGCCGGATTTCCGTGTCTCCCTGACCCCACGGCATGTTCGGGCCCTGGTCCTTCTTGCGGTCTTTCAGATGCAGGTTGGTGATGCGGTCGTGGTATTTCTCGATGAACCCGGCCGGAGAGATGCTGTTGCCTGCGGTGAAGTGGCCGACATCGATATTGGCGCCGTTGTACTTCGAATAGGACATGGCTGTCTCCCAGCTTTGGGGCCGGCCGAATGCCTCCTCGCCGGTCACGTTGGAGTGGCCATGGTAGCCGACCATCATCCTGTGCTTTTCGGCGAATGTCCCGATTCGCCGGGTCTGGCTCAGCGGCGGTTCGCAAGTGATGTAGCGGCAGCCCAGCGCTTTGGCCGCCTGGAAGCAGTGGTCGATCTCGTCGTCGGACATGTTGGCGTTCAGCCCGAACTTGACGATATCGATGGTGACGCCCGCATCGTCGTATTTCTTGCGCAGGGCCTTGAACGGATCCATGGATGACGACAGGCGCCATTTGCGCAGTTCTTCGCCGCGCGCGCGCATGGCCGCTTCCTGTTCCGGAGTCATCGGAGGACGACCGCCGCGCCCTCCCGCTCCGCCTGGTGCGCCAGCCGGACCCGGGCCTCGCCCGGAAGCCGGTCCCGCGGCTTGTCCGCCCCCCGGTCCAGCGCCCCCGGGCCCGCCCGGTCGCCGGCCAAGTCCGCCTGGGCCTCCTGGTCCTCCACCCGGGCCTCGCCCGGAAGCCGGCGCACCGGCGAAGGCTTCCACCGGCTCGGACTGCATTTCCACGGCGTTGAGCCCGAGCTGAAGGATGTTCTTCAGAAGGTCGTCAACATTACTGGCTCCCCCGCGGAAGCTGTACGGGGCGATGATGCCGATCTGCACGCCGCCAAACCTGGAGTTTGGCGCCGCCAGCAGTCTGGCCGCGGGCAGAGCGGCCAGGGCGGCCTTTCCGAAACTGCGTCTTGTGTAGTTCATTTTTGTGTTCCTGTTGCGTTCCTAAAGCTTGATCTCCCAACCCTTGCGGAACGTGGGCTTCACCCACTTGTTGGCGTCCTTGTTATTGCTGATTTCGCCCCTGGCGTTGTCCCACAGCAGCTTGCCTTCGTAGTGGACGGCGGCCGCGCCGAGTACCAGCCATTCGGTGTACTTGCCGGCGATGCCGAAATTCGAGCAGGCCGGCGCTCCGCCCTTGCAGGCGCGCACCCAGTCGCGGCAATGCGCGGAATGGTTGGAACCGGTGCTGGCTCCCGGAGAGCGCGGCAGGTATTCGGGCGGCAGCTTGTACTCCGCCCACCTGGACCCGGGAAGCAGGCCGACGCCTTCGCCCCGCCCGCTGGTACCCAGGTGTCCCTTCGAGCCGACGAAGATGCTGTTGTAGCCGCTTCTTCCCTCTTGCGGGGGACCACCGCCGCGGCCACCACCTCCGCCGCCACCAGGACGGCCAGGTGCGCCAGGTGCGCCGGGACCGCCAGGTGCGCCGCCTCGGGCGCCGGCCCGCGCGCCACTCGGCGGGACGCCGCCACTTCCCGGGACGAAGCCGCCCTGGCCCGGCGCCGGGCCGACCTGCGGACCCTTGCCGGGAATCTTTCGCGCCTCTTCCACCGTCATCCCCGGCGCCGCATAAGGATCGGGACCTTGCTGGTGATACCAGTAGACTGTCACCGGAGGCATGCCGGGACGGGCGGCGAACTCGTACTTAATCGCCAGCTCGTCCGGGAAAGTGAAAGGAGGCAGCGAATCCTTCTTGATGCACTCGACGCTGATCAGATACTCGGGACCCAGTTGCAGGGCCCAGTTGGCAGGACCCAGGATGTGAACGCCCCAGTCGCCGATCAGGCTGCTGCCGAAATCGTAAAAGCCGCGCCAGTTGAACGGCAGATAGAAGCCGAACCGGTCGCCGCCGGGGAAGCCGCCCCCCCCGCCGCCGCGGCCGCTGCGGGCATTACGCTGCTCGACGAATGCTTTGTAGTCGTCGTCGCCGGCGGTGAACGGGCGCGACGCCGCTGGGCCCAGCCACAGGTCCCAGTCCAGCGTGTCGGGAGCCTGTGTCGCCGCGGCAGTTTTGGTCATGCCCTGCGGCCAACTGGGGCGGCCCGTCCAGGCGTGGACTTCCCGCACCTCGCCGATCTCGCCCGCCCAGAAGATCTCGCAGGCCACCCGCGTGGCATCGTGGGAGTAACCCTGGTTGCCCATCTGCGTGGCGACCTTGTACTTCTCCGCCGCCTGCGTCAGCAGGCGCGCCTCCCACGCGGTCCGCGTCAGCGGTTTCTCGACATAGACGTGCTTGCCGAGTTGCATGCAGGCCACGGCGGCCGTCGCGTGCGTGTGGTCCGGCGTTCCAATGACCACCGCGTCGATCGACTTGCCCTGCCGGTCGAGCATCTGCCGGAAGTCCTTGTACTTCTCGGCATTCGGCCACTGCTTGAACCCCTGCGCGCCGCGGTCCCAATCGACATCGGCCAGCGCGACGACGTTCTCCGCGCCGGCTTCGGCATTGCGCAGATCGGAGAACGGCTGCCCGCCTGCGCCGATCGCGGCGAGGTTCAGTTTTTCGTTGGGCGATTTGTAGCCCAGCTTCTTGAGCGACACCGTTGTGCCGAAGCCGCCCGACGGGACGGCCCCCGCCAGAAGACTCCCATAGAAGAAGTGTCGTCTCGAAAATCGATTGGATTCCATTCAGCTCTCCTTATCGCCCGTGCCCCGTCACCATATGGCGTGACCGCGAGCGCCCGGGTTACCCCAAGTCTGGACAGGCGATGACGCGCGGCGACCGCGCGGTGGCGGCCTGGACCTGGAGCTTCAAGCCGCGGCCTTCTCCCAGTCCTGTCGGGATTGCCTTGGTGATCGTGACGTCCCAGTTGTTGGTGGCGGGCCCGAGGAGTGAGTTGCGGCCCAGATTCCCCAGGCTGCCCCGGGCAGGCTGCGCGAACGCCGCCGTGTTGAAGAACGTGCCAGGCACCGTCGGCTGCCTGGCGTCGCCGATCACGTCGAGGCGGACGGATGCGGAAGCGGATCCGGCAATGTCCTCACCCACCGAGCTCGTAAACGACGGTGTGATGGGCGCTCCTGAAATGAACGTCGTGATTCCGGACAGGGTACGCCGTGGCGAAGCGGCGGTCAGCCGAGAGGCCGGGTACCTTGGCATCCTTCAAGTCTCGTTCAACGACGTCGCGCAGGTCGTGAAGTTCGGCGGCGCTTGTCCTGTGTGGCCGAACTTGTTGAGCGGCCAGTAAGCTTTGCCAAGTTGTCGGGGGTCCCATGGACGAAGAGAAGTTCCTCACGCCCGATGGTCTCCTCGGCGGACCCCAGGACGCCGGCGATGTCTGAAAGCAGTACCCCCCCAATCACCATGAGATCGACGTCGCTTGCAGAGCGTTCTTCCTGAGCGGCAATGGAACCATAGGATAAAGGCCACGTCGAGCCCGGCGGCCAGAGGTTGGAGCGTTTCCCGGAGGACATCGGCAAGGCCGGCGGTCTTGAGAAGAATCTCGGAGAGGGGGCGGAAGATTGGACAGGACCGCGCAAATCGCAGGCGTCGTTCAGCCGCCGCGAACCAGTTCTGCACGATCCGTTCGACGCAGCCCCCCGAGTGGAGCAGAATAAGGATTGCCGGAAGCGTCCCCGGCAAGGTATAACATCATGTGTTCTTTGTCGGCCTCATTGGCCGGTTTGGAAGTGACCCTGTAAGGCCGGTTTTGACCCCCGAGGACCGCACGCGGGGATTGCTCTTGATGACATTCGGAAAACTACAGCAAGTTGATATCAGGACGTGCTGGGCGGACGAAGCGCGGGAGTTCACCCCCTGGCTGGCATCGCAGGAGGGCATCCGGCTTCTGTCAGAATCGCTCGGCATGGAGCTTGCCCTGGAGGGGAAGGAGATTGCCGTAGGGCCCTACAGCGCAGATATTCTCGCCAGGGATCTCACCACGGACGCGTACGTGGTGATCGAGAACCAACTGGAGAAGACCAACCACGACCACTTCGGCAAGGCATTGACATACGCCGCGGTACTCGGAGCAGCAACCGTCGTCTGGGTCGCGCGAATTTTTACTGAGGAACACCGAAAGGCTGTGGAATGGCTCAACGAACTGACGAAGGGAAGCCTTATGTTCTATGGGGTTGAGCTCCAAGTGTGGAAGATTGGCGAGTCCGAACCGGCGCCACGGTTCGAGGTTGTCTGCGGCCCGAACGAAGTTGTCCGTCAGGCGCAGGCGGCTCGTGACAGCGAGGAGCATTCCGAGACCAAGCAGTTGCAGCTACGGTTCTGGAAGGACGTTCGCGCTAGTCTAGAAGCAACGGGCAAATTCCGATCGCTCCAGTCGCCGCGGCCGCAGACCTGGTTTGAGGTCGCCCTGGGGCGCTCTGGAATCCACCTTTCACTTTCCGCCAACACGTTCGACAAGAGGGTCGACGTTCAGGTGTATTTGAACCACAGAGTGGCAGACCAGGCGCTGAGCCAACTCCTCAAAGTAAAGTCGGAGATCGAATCCGAGATCGGCTCGCCTCTGGAGTGGAATCCGAATCCCAACAAGAAAGACAAGGTGATCGTTCTGCGGCGCAACGGCAACATCGCCGATCAGGAGCAATGGCCTGGCCTCGTGGCGTGGGTGACCGAGCACACGGTAAAGTTCCACCTCGCCTTCGCCCCGCGAGTGGCGAAGCTCGATCTAACCGCAGCGGCCGGCCCTCAGGAGGAGGATGTCCAGTGATGGCGCGACAGCAGAAGCTAACAACGGCACAAGGACCGAGCAGCCTCATCAAGTCCGCTCGCGATAAGAGGGCGACCTCAAATCCCGTATTGGGTGTGTATGTCCCGAATCCACGCCTCCACCAGTTTGTGGAACTCCTCGGCCTTGTTCACAAGGTCCCCGGCTTCGGGTTCAGTTGCTACGTTTGCCGCGTCGTAATCAACTTGGTTTCGTTTGCGGCGGCACGTATCGAAGTAGGGGACAAGCGCAGACACTTGGGCGCCCATCGCGAGCTCAAGCGCCTTGAAGGTCGTCTGATGGTGGCCGAGTCCGACAACCCGGTATCCCGCACAGGCGATGACCATCTTAGTGAGTTGGAGCACGGCATTGTACGCCGTAGCGAAGCGGCGGTCAGCCGAGAGGCCGGGTACCTTGGCATCCTTCAAGTCTCGTTCAACGACGTCGCGCAGGTCGTGAAGTTCGGCGGCGCTTGTCCTGTGTGGCCGAACTTGTTGAGCGGCCAGTAAGCTTTGCCAAGTTGTCGGGGGTCCCATGGACGAAGAGAAGTTCCTTCTCCAAAATGGAGGTCAAGAAGTGGTGCCCTTCCTTTAGCTTCTTGAGGAACTCCTGGGTAGTGTACACCGACGGATTGATCTCACGCCCGATGGTCTCCTCGGCGGACCCCAGGACGCCGGCGATGTCCGAAAGCAGTGCTCCCCCAATCACCATGAGATCGACATCGCTTGAAGAGCGTTCTTCCTGGGCGGCAATGGAACCATAGATAAAGGCCACGTCTAGCCTGGCGGCCAGAGGTTTGAGCGCTTCCCGGAGGACATCGGCAAGGCCGGCGGTCTTGAGAAGAATCTCGGAGAGGGGGCGGAAGATGGGGCAGGTCCGGTCGGCCTGGTAGTAAACGCGGTTGCCGTCTTTGCGGCGGGTTAACAATCCCGAAGCGACAAATACCGCAAGCTCGTGCTGAATGCTGGAAGGAGGGATTGTCAGATGGCGCGCGAGTTCGTGGAGGTACCAGGGCCGGTCTGGCTGCAGGAAAGTCGCTGCCAGGACCTGCTGCTTGACCTTGGAGAGCACTCCATCGAGAAGCGGTGACCTACGGACCATACGTACAATTATACTAAGTTTTCGTACACGGTCCAGTGAGCGCAAATCGCGGGCGTCGTTCAGCCGCCGCAGCGCAAGCCCCTTGTGCCCGATCATTTTCTGTTCCGGAATTCCGAGAACCAGTTCTGCACGATCGTGATGGTCCCGGCGCCGGGTTCGGGTCCGACGGGCTGCAACACCAGGAAACGCTTTCCATCGCCGGAGACGTCGAAGGTATCGGGCCATCCGGAGCTGCCCCATCCGTAGCCCGCCGCTGTCGTGGCCGGCTTGCGCGCAAATAGTTTCCTGGGCTTCCCCAGGGTCAAGGTGGGATTGGTTCGGACATCCACTTCCATGAGGGCATGGTCCTGTTCGGCGTAGAACAACCGATCGCCGCCGCGGCTCCACCGTGGCCAATACCCTCCGTTCACAGACACCTGCCACCTGCCCTCGCCGCTGGGGAATCGCGTGAGGTGGATCTCATCACGGCCCGACTCGTTGGACATGTAGGCGAGGTAGCGGCCGTCCGGCGAAACCCGGGGCGCCAGCTTCCAACCGGATCCTGGTACGATCGCGACCGACTTCCGTTCGCCGTGCAGAGGCACATACCAGAGTTCCCATTCGTCGGGACGCTTATAGGTCGAGTAGACGAGGAGCTTTCCATCCGGCGAGAACTCGGGAGTTCGGCCCTGCACCAGCTTTACCGGCGCGCCGGTTCCGTCGGCGGCTTTCAGCCATATCGTGGAGTCGAGGCTGGCCTCCGCCGCTACAAACGCCACTTGATCTCCGGAGGGCGACCACGCCGTCATATGTTTCGAGCCTGTGCCAAAGCCCTCGGTCAGGCGCGCCCGCGTACCACGTACCAGGTCGTGAACCCAAACTTCGTTGCCGTTCAGCTCCCCGGCAACCACGGCTACCCGGCGCGCATCCGGTGAGAGAGACTGGAAGAAACCGAGCCACGATCCATACCGTTGTGGTTCGCCGATGACGGCCTCCACCTGGCCGCGGCCGTTGACCCAGGCCAGTTGGGTGAAGGGCGTCTCGACACCTGGCAGGAAAGCAAGAGTGCCCTCCCAGGACACGGTCGGGTCATTGGCATTAGGAACCGCCAGAAAGGGCTCCCCGGTGGCTTCCATCCTGGCGAGCGAAAACGGCAGGGCCCAGATGCCCGGATTGCCGGGCCCGCGAAAGTAGAGAACGTGCCCGGTGGTGGAGTAGACCGGGTTCGTGATTCTTCCCCCCGGCAGTTGCAGCAGTTGTTTGCGGGCTCCCCCCGATAACACGGCGAGCGTGTCGACGCCTTCCTTTCTGTGAATGACGAAAAGCACGCCGCGCCCCGCCGGCAGCGGGCTGGGGTGATGGAAATCGAGCTCGGTCTCGGGGTTGGGTGAGAGCACCAGCTTGGGATCCCCCCCGCGCGCCGAAACCTCCAGCAATCCGGAGTTGCCGGTCGTGAAGACGATTCTTCCGTCCGCCATCCAGGCGCCACCGCCGGATTCGCCGATCCCCCGACCAGGGATCACGGAAATAGCGAAGCTCTGCCCGCCGGCCGCGGCGACCTTCCATAACCGTTCCCCCGCCGCGTAGCCGAGAAAGGCGCTGTCCGGAGACCAGAAAGGACGAATCGCCCCCTGACTGTCGACGACCTGGCGCGGCTCGATCTGATCGAACTCGCGGATCCAGAGTCGATTGCCGCTCTGGTAGGCGATTCTCCGTCCATCCGGGGAGATGCTGATCGGGGAGCCGTAGTTGGGCTGCACCTTGCCTGCCGCCAGATCGAGCTTGCGCAGCGGCGCTTCCGGGGCGGAGGGCTTCAGGGTCCAGGCGGCGAGAGCGGCAAACACCGCGAGGAGGACCATCGCTCCCGCAACGAGGACAATCCGGCGACGATTCGGCTTCGCGATGATCGCACCCTCAGGGAATCGACTCGGCTCCTCGCGGGCCGGTTCCTCCAGGACGATGCGGGCTTCGCCGATGGCTTGCAGGCGGCGCCTGGAGTCCTTATCCAGGCAGCGCCGCAACAGGGTGCGGATTGCTGTTGGAGTGCCGGCAGGAAGGGCCTCCCATTTCGGTTCCTCCTTCATCACCGATGCCAGGATTTCCGCCACCGTCTCGCCGGTGTGGATTTTCCGGCCGGTCAGCAATTCGAACAGCACCACTCCGAAGGCCCACACGTCGGCGCGCCGGTCCACAGGCTTGCCTCTGGCTTGCTCCGGTGACATGTACGCGGCGGTACCCAGGACGACTCCCGCTCGCGTCCCTTCCAGGCTGATGGTGGGCGAGTGGGAGGACTGCAATGCGCCCGGATCCTGCTCCAGCGCTTTGGCCAGTCCGAAATCCAGCACTTTCACCGCGCCGTCGGGCGTGACCTTGATATTGGCGGGCTTCAGATCGCGATGGACTATGCCTTTCTCATGCGCCGCCTCCAGCGCCAGGGCGATCTGCCTGGCAATGGGGAAAGCTTCGTCCAGGGGAACCGGGCCCGCGGCGATACGCCCGGCCAGGGTCGGTCCTTCGACCAGCTCCATGACCAGAGCCAGCATGTCGCCGATTCCTCCAGCCCGTGCAGGGTGGCGATGTTGGGATGGTTGAGCGACGCCAGCAGTTGCGCTTCCCGCTTGAACCTCGCCATACGCTGGGGATCCTTGGAGAATAGTTCGGGCAGGAGCTTCAAAGCCACGTCGCGCCCCAGACGTGGGTCGCGCGCGCGATAGACCTCACCCATGCCTCCGGCGCCAATGGGGGCGATGAACTCGTAAGGTCCAAGGCGAGTTCCGGGCGGAACTGGCATACCGGATTATACGCCATCCCCGGCGACCGAGGTGATCACAATCTACTTCCACTGTGGAGGGCTCGATCTGGCTCCGTGACCGGGCCGCGACTTGCCGAGGCTATGGTGCAATAGGAAGGACTGAGTGCGTCCGCACCCCAAGTTTCGAATCACCAACGCCATCACCGGAAACCTGACCCGGATTGAGCGAGCGCGCGGCTTTCTCGAAGCCGCCAGGCTTTCCGAGGACTGGATCGCCGGAATGCAGCAACGGGCGCTGGTGCTCGAGGCGCATCACACCACACACATCGAGGGTACGCACCTCACGCTGGAACAGTCCGAACGGTTGCTTTCCGGGGAGAAGCCGGCCGGCGTGAAGGCCGACGATGCGAAAGAGGTCACCAATTATCGCAAGGCATTCGAGCTGGTCGCGGATTACCTTGGAAGCGGCGACCCAGTCACGGAAGGCCTGATCCGGGAGATCCACAAGCGCTTGGTCCGCGGGGTACGAGGCAACGCGGCAGCCCCCGGCCAGTATCGCCGGATTCAGAACTACGTCGCTAATTCGGTCACCAAGGAGATCATCTATACTCCACCTCCACCGCACGAGGTTCCGCCTCTGATGGCTGAGTTCGTGGCGTGGCTGAATTCCGACCAAAACGTGCACCCGATTTTGGTCGCCGGAATTGCCCAGTTTCAGATGGTGCACATTCATCCATTCCTGGATGGCAACGGGCGAACGGCGCGCCTGCTTTCCATGCTTTGCCTCTATCGCAAGGGCTACGACTTCAAGCGGCTGTTCACCCTTAGCGAATACTACGATCGGGACCGGTCCAGCTACTACCGGGCGATCCAGAGCGTCCGCAAGCGAAATCCGGATCTGACGGAGTGGCTGGAGTACTTCACCTTCGGCCTTCACTGGCAACTTGCCGAAGTACAGGGGAAGGGCGAGACGCTCATCCGGTTGGACGTCCTGACGAAAAAGCACAAGCTGTCCGCCCGCCAGCGAATCGCGCTCGAACTGGCGCTCGTCCAGAGCAGCTTCCAGATCCACGATTTTGAGGCCCAGTGCCCGGGCGTCCACCGGCGCTCCCTGCAACGCGACTTGCGTGGCCTCCTCGAACAGGGCCTCCTCGAAGCGGAGGGCGCGACGAACCGTCTGGTGTACCGGGCTTCCAGCAAGCTCTGAAACTTTCGACAAACTCGCGACACAACTTGCGACAAACTTGCGCCGGACCTCGCGACAACCTGGAAACAGTTTGAAACGGATGCGCGGCGTCCCGTAACGCAAGCTGCAAATCCGGTGCCCGATCAGGCTGCTATCCTGGAACAGGCATGCGGTTGGGGATTGACTTCGGGACCACACGGATCGTGGTTGCCTCCGTCGATCGCGGCAACTATCCGGTGGACCTTCGAGGGACCGGACGGGGAAGCCTGGGAGTGGTTTCCTCCGCTCGCCGCCGTGCGCGCACGCGAGCGGCTTTTCGGCTGGGATGCCTGGACAGCCCAGGAGGATCCGCAGGCCACCATCGTGCGGTCCATCAAGCGTTTCCTCCAGGACGCCGGGCCGCAGACCACCGTCCAGATCGGTTCCCAGAGTCTATCCATGCTCGATTTGCTCTGCGGCATCACGGGCGCCTTGCGAAAGGGGCTCCTGGAGGACTCCAGCCTCACCGTCCCCGCCGGCGAGCCGATCGAGGTCATGCTGGGCGTCCCCGCCAATGCCAACGGCAACCAGCGCTTTCTCACCGTCGAGGCCTTTCGCCGCGCGGGCTTCCTGGTGACGGGCCTGTTGAACGAGCCCACCGCGGCGAGCGTCGAATTCGGCCACGCCCACAGGAAAAAGCAGCCGCTCCATTCCGGCGACGCGGTGCTGGTCTACGATCTGGGCGGAGGCACCTTCGACGCCTCGCTGGTGGTGGTGGAACAGAAAACCCGTCTCGTCGATGTCGAGGTTCTGGGTGACGGCCAGGAAGCGCACGCCCAGCGAGACCAACTCCTGGATGGAGCGGATGCAGTCGGCCACGGAACCGCCCCAGCGGTCGAGCTTCCAAAACCAGCACGGCGTCGAGGCGCCTGGTGCGGGGCCTGTTCAAGGTGCCGGTCGAGGGCCGGCCGGCTGGCCTTGGCTCCACTCCAGCCCGTATCTACTTATTCCTAAAAGACTTGCCAGCCACGCTGCCAACCGGCCTGTGGTTCCAGACCACGCCGGGCCCGGTTGTTCGCGAGCCGGTAGGCCCGGGCTCGGGCCCAAGAGAGCCCCATCCTCCGGCTGAATGACTCTTGCAGATGAGAATCGCCGGTTCAGCGAATGAGAGCAGGGTTGCGCTGTCCCGTAAGCCGGCGGGTTTCGATACACTGTGCACATGCCGGCGGGTGATAGGGCCGTTCGAGCGGGCGCGGCGGGACTGCTGGTGGCGCTCGTTCTCGCGGGCTGCGGCCCCTCGCATGGGCCGTCTTCGGAGGCGGCTGGTGGATTCCGCCTGGTGACCGCCGGTTTCAATCCCGCCCCGCCCGGAAAAGCTGTTCACATCACCAAAGTGACCGGTGGCGCCGGCGGCCGTGTTTTCGTTCAGTATGAGTTGCGCGACGCCTCGCTGGGCCGTCGTTTCCGGATCAGTACGGACGGCGGAGCTACTTTCGGTCCGGAACGAGAATTGTCCCTGATCACCCGACCGAATTCGGAAGCCGTTGTCTATCCTGCGTTCACGGCTCCCGGGCTGGCTGCCGTGTTCGCCAGGCGAAAGACCTCTTCCATACGCGCTCCGGCCACGAAGGAGCGCTGTGGTCTCCACCGGTACAGATCAACGATGAGCTGGGCTCGGCCACATCGGCGGTCAGTTGCGTTTACGCAGACGACCGGGTGTTCTGCGTGTGGTCCGACCGGCGGCGCGGAGTTCCCCTGGTGTATTTTTCGTCATCCGCCGACGGTGGGCGAACCTGGACACGAAATCGGGCGCTCGAATACGATTTCCGCGAAGGCGACCAGGTGGATCCCAGGCTGGTTGCTGGAGGGGGCGGACGCCTGATCGCCTGCTGGGACGACTATCGCGACCGGCAGATGCTGGTCGATGTTCGCTGCTCCTACTCCGACGACGGCGGCGGGCACTGGTCGCCTAGCCGCAGGATCAACGACGACCAGGCTTACGCGTGGCAGAACGGCGTCGATCTGGTCGCCGACGGCGCGCGGATTTTCGCCGTTTTCGCCGACTTTCGCGATCCGGGCCCGGAGGGTGACAACGACTGGAACATTTATTTCACACGCTCGGATGACAACGGGACGTCTTGGTCGAAAAATGTCCGCCTGCACGCCTTTGCCAGAGGAAGAGATGTGCAACCGCGGCTGGGAATGGATGCGCGGGGAACGTTGTATTGCGCCTGGATCAGCAGCGCGCGGAGCCTCTTCGGGGACGTGCTCCTGGCCTATTCGGGCGATGGCGGGCGAACGTGGTCGCCCGGATTCAAGGTAAACGGAGAGGATCGACAGCAGACCCGGGATGCGCCCGAACTGGCCGTTGTGGCGCCCGGCCGCGTGCTGTGCCGCTGGTGGGAGAGCGACTACAAATCTGGGGTGTTTCGGCTGGCCCAACTGGAAGCCACACCGGTCTCCGAGCCGCCGGTCATCCAGGAAGCGGGCACCGATCTCGCGGCGCCGCTGCCCGTCAGCGAAGGCGAGAATCTGTTTCGCGATGATTTCAGCAGTGGAGACGGCCGCTGGGAGCCGGTAGACGGCACATGGATGACGGCCCGGGGAGCGTACGTGGGCGTCGAGCCACGCCGTCTGATCTTCTCCAGCTTCGCTCGCTTCGCTGAGCCGGAGCGTTATGTGCTCCAGGGACGATTCATGCTCGATCAGGTGGCGCATATGCGGGCGAACTTATATTTGCGCGCCCATCCGGCGAAGCGCACCTACTACCAGGTGTCCAACCACTTTCGCATCGGGGTATGGTTGGGGATCAGGGACGAAAGGGCGGATTACTCCAGTTCTCTGTTTTTGGAAAGCCGTCCGCTGGCGCAGACGCACTTTCCCTTTCGGAGCGGTGTTTGGTATCGATTCCGGCTGGTGGTCACCCCGGAACAGGTGGACTATTTTGTGGACGAGCGCCGGATGCTCAGTTATTCGGGTAGACTGCGGTTGCCCCGCGGCCGGATCGGCCTAGGCGGGTTTGCCAACGCCCCCACTTACTTCGACGATGTGCGTGTTTCGGCTCTACAGACCGGCGACCGATGAAGCTGCGCCACAAAATCCTCAGCTTCACGCTGCCCCTGACGCTGGTGCCGTTCGCGTTGATGGCCGCCGCCGCGGCTTATTTCCTGATGCGCGCGAACCGGACCCGGATGGAGGAGACCCAGAACCGCAGAATCGCCGAAACCACGATCGCCGTTCGCCAGGGACTGGAGAACGCGCGCCGGGAGGTCGCCCTCCTCGCCGGCCTGCCTCCGGTGCGCAATTATCTGGAGCCTCTTTCGGACCTGCGCCCGGCGCGGACCGCGGAGGCCGAGGCCGCCCGTGATATTCTGAAGCTCTTTTTCGATCGCAATCCCTACTACCTGCGCCTGAGCCTGGTAGACTCGCGCGGGCAGGTTCGCCTCAGTTTCAGCCGGCTGCCGGGAGAAAAGCCGCCTCTTACCCTGGCCGACGAGGAGTGGTTTCGCCGGATTTTGGTCATGTCCAGCGCGCAGTCTCCGGTTCAGGAGCTGGATCCCGGGCGCTATGTCACTTATCTGCTCCAAACCGTGCACGGCGCCAGGTTCGCCGGCGCGGTGGTGCTGAGCCTGAACACCGAAATCTTTCAACGATCGCTGGGGCCCCTGCTGACGAGCACCGAACTGTCGGCGTTTCTGTTCGACGACACGGGGAGAGTTTTCGCCGGAACCCTCACCGGAGCCGCCGAGGAAGAGGCGCTGCGCCGCATCGACCTGGCGGCGGAAGCGGCGCTGCTGCTGTCCGGTCCGTCGCAGCAGCCGGTGTGGAAAGAGTTCGGCGCGTACGTGCTGACCATCCAGCCATCGGAAGCGTTTCCCAGGGCCAACTGGGAGCCGCGGGCCGGAGAGAACTGGTTTATCGGGGTGCTGCGCCGGCGGGAAGCTCTGGCCGAGGAGACGCAGCCGCTGCAAGCGGTGTTCGTGGTGATTCTCGCCGGCGCCGTCGTCGCGGTGGTCTGGACGGCCAGACGCTACGCCCGCCGGGTGACCGAGCCGCTGGAGCAGGTCAGCGCGGCGACCGCCAAGATCGCCGGCGGGCGTTTCGATGTAGAGCTGAACGTCCGGCCCAATGATGAAGTCGGCGAGCTGGCCGTGGCGGTAGCGCGAATGGCCGAGGACCTCAAGGACTACCAGGCGAAACTGGTCGGTTCGGCCAGGCTGGTTACCATCGGAGAAATGACCTCTGAAATCGCCCACGAAATCCAGAATCGCGTGAGCGGCCTCAGCCTGTGGGTGCAGCACCTGGATGCCGAGATTGAGCCTGGCGATTCCCGGCGCGAATGTCTCGACGAGATCAAGCGCGGCCTGCGGGGTTTCATGGAGCTGCTGGCGGGTTTGAAAGAGGTCTACCGGGCGCCGATTCTCGATCTTCACCCGGCCGCCCTCAACGAGCTGGTGCTGGACTCACTGCGCTGCGTGCAGGAGCAGGCCGCGCGGCGCGGCATTGCGATCGAAACCCGCCTCCAGCCCGATTTGCCCGCGGTCCGCTGCGACGCCGAGAAGGTCCGCGGGGTGATGATCAACCTGCTGACCAACGCCGTCGAGGCGGTGGCCCAGGGCAGAGGGCTGATTGCGATCGAGACCGTTCTGCACAAGCACGTGCGGGGCGAAGTAGTGGTCCTGGCGGTGTCCGACAATGGCTGCGGGATCACCGAGGAGGATTTGCCGCGCATCTTTTATCCTTTCTTCTCGACCAAGGGGAGCGGCAGCGGCCTCGGCCTGGCCATCGCCTCTAATATCATGGCCGCGCACAAAGGCCGGCTCACCGCCACCAGCCGCGCCGGAGAGGGCGCGACTTTCCGCGTCGAGTTCGACGTTTGAGCAGCGTTTATGGCGACCATCCTGCTCCTCGACGATGATCCGACCATCCGGCGCGCGATCGAGCGCCACCTGCGGAGCCAGGGGCACCAGGTCGTCGCCAGCGCCGACGGCCGGGAGGGACTGGATCTGCTCGAGAGCCGGCGCTTCGACCTGGTCCTTACAGACTTGCGCATGCCGCGGCTGTCCGGAATGGAGCTGCTCCAGGCCATGCACGAAAGGGGGATGGCCACGCCGGTCATCGTGCTCACCGGTTACGCCAGCATCGAAGCCGCCGTGGAGGCCATGAAGCTGGGGGCCTCCGACTTCATCTCCAAGCCGCTCCAGTTGGAGGAAATCACTCTGCGCGTCGCCAACCTCCTGGAGAAGCAGGCGCTGGTTTCCGAAAACCAGCGGCTCAAGGATGCGCTCGAAGACCGCTACGGATTCTCTGCCATCGTCGGCGCGAGCGAACCGGTGAGGCGCATGCTGGACCAGGTTCAGCTTCTGTCGCGCGACCCCGATATCTCCATCGTGCTGACCGGCGAAAGCGGCACCGGCAAAGAACTGGTCGCGCGCGCCATCCATTACCATAGCCCGCGCGCCGGGGGCCCGTTCGTGGCCATCAACTGCGGCGCACTGCCGGGCGACCTGATCGAAAGCGAGCTGTTCGGCCACCAGAAGGGCGCCTTCACCGGCGCGGTGACCGAAAAGAGCGGGTTGTTCGAATCCGCGCACCGGGGGACGCTGTTTCTCGACGAGATCAGCGCCATGCCGGCGGCGACGCAGGTGAAGCTCTTGCGAGCCATTGAAGAACGGGAAATCCGGCGCGTCGGAAGCACGGCCAGCATTCCGGTCGACATCCGCATCGTTTGCGCCTCCAACCGGAACCTGGAGGAAATGGTCCAGCAGGGAACCTTCCGCCAGGATCTCTATTACCGGGTGGCCGTGGCCACGCTGGAGCTGCCGCCGCTGCGGGAGCGCGCCGGGGACACGCCCGTGCTCGTCTGCCACTTTCTGGAGAAGTTCAATCGGGAGAAGAACCGGCAAGTTGCCGTGGACGTCGGCGCTATGAAACTGCTGGAGGCTTACCCGTGGCCCGGCAATGTGCGCGAGCTCGAGAACCTGATGGAGCTGCTGGTAGTGACGGTCTCCGGCATCGTGACCGCCGGCGATCTGCCGGCAAGGTTCCGTCCCGCTCCCGACGTCGTGGTCCAGGACGTGGGCGACCTGAAGGCCGCAACGGAGCGTATGACCGCGCAGTTCGAGTGCGCGTTCATCCGCCGGCAACTGGACCGCCACCAGTGGAACGTAACCAAGGCCGCCGAGGCCATGGGCCTGTCCCGCAGCGGGCTGCACGCCAAGATGAAGGAATACGGCCTCCGCTGACTGTCCAGCGCGGGCGACACTTTGTCCACGCGGCTCGACACCGGCGTCCACCCTCCAACACATCGTCAGTGAGTTACAGCGGATCGCCCATTTGGAATCCAGCCTGCAATACGCGTCGGCCATGAAGCTAACAGCCGCTGTTCTGGTTACGCTGGTGCTCGCCGGCATGCCATTGGTTGCGCCGTGGTCTCGGGGCGCCGCCCGGCCCCCCCAAGGGTTGAGCGCTTCAGACTGGTCGAGCATCCGCAAGCAGTACGACCGCCATCGGCAGGCGGCCTTTCCGGTCGACGGCGGACACCGGGCGCGCAACTACGGCCAGCAGTGGACTACGCGCTTCGACGGGCGGGGCTTTGAGGTCATCCCGGATGCCGGCGCGTGGCGCTGGGGACTGGAACTCCAAAGCTACGGCTTTGCCGGGCAGGAGCGCCGCGTTGCGCAACAGGCGAGGGTCGTCGCCAACGTGGAGCGGCTCAGCTACCACTGGAATGCGGCGCTGGAAGAATGGTTCATCAATGACGGGCGCGGCCTGGAGCACGGTTTCACGCTGGCGCGGCGTCCGGAGGGGACCGGCGGCCGTCTGCGGATGCGTCTCGGCGTGCGAGGCGGGCTGATGCCGCGAGTGTCCTCGGATGGGCGCACGGCCAACTTTGTGGACGCCGGCGGCCGGGCGGTGCTTCAGTACGCCGGGCTGAAGGTGACCGACGCCGGTGGGCGCGAGCTCGCCGCGCGGTTGCAACCCGACGACGCCGGCCTTCGGATCGACGTGGAGGAGAGCGGCGCCACTTACCCTCTGACCATCGGCCCGATCGTCCAGCAGGCCTATCTGAAACCCGCCAGCGTCGGGACCTCCCAGGCATTCGATTCGTTCGGTTGGGCTGTGGCGGTGTCTGGCGACACCGTGGTAGTGGGGGCGCCCGTGGAAGACAGCAACTCCACGGGGGTCAACAGCGCCCCAAACGACGGGCTCGTTCTTGATGCCGGCGCCGTGTATGTGTTTGTCCGGACCGGCGGCACCTGGACCCAGCAGGCCTACCTGAAACCCGCCAGCGTCGGAACCACCCAGTCCGGCGACCAGTTCGGCCTTTCTGTGGCCGTGTCGGGCGACACGATAGTTGTGGGAGCGCCCACTGAGGACAGCGCCACCACAGGCGTCAATAGCACCCCGATCGAAGGCAGCGTCAACTCCGGTGCGGCGTATGTATTTACCCGCAGCGGCGTCACCTGGACCCAGCAGGCGTATCTGAAACCCGCCAGCGTCGGGACTACCCAGGCAGGCGATTTGTTCGGTTGGACTGTGGCGGTGTCTGGCGACACCGTGGTGGTAGGGGCGAGAGGGGAGGACAGCTCCACCACCGGGATCAACAGCGCACCGAACGAAAGCGCCCTTGATTCCGGCGCAGCGTATGTGTTTGTGCGGAGCGTCGTCACCTGGACCCAGCAGGCCTACCTGAAACCCGCCAGCGCCGGGACTACCCAGGCAGGCGATAATTTCGGCTTTTCTGTGGCGGTGTCCGTCAACACCGCGGTGGTGGGGGCGCGCCTTGAGGACAGCTCCACTACGGGAATCAACAGCACCCCGATCGAAGGCAGCATCAACTCCGGTGCGGCGTATGTATTTACCCGCAGCGGCGTCACCTGGACCCAGCAGGCGTATCTGAAACCCGCCAGCGTCGGGACTACCCAGGCAAGCGATCTGT